>Ga0308156_1001434_pt1 | contig 28092 bp, 17 predicted proteins | sample PhyAR2_FD_201041 | JGI IMG/M metagenome (GOLD analysis project Ga0308156, IMG submission 201041) | Phyllosphere microbial communities from UC Gill Tract Community Farm, Albany, California, United States - DLSL A.R2 | ecosystem: Host-associated > Plants > Phyllosphere > Unclassified | place: USA... | reverse complement strand
AATCCCAACTTTTTTGCCTACTGGTACATGCTGCAAGATAGTTGCATTATCAGTCATTGCTAATCCTAACATTTATAAAAAAGACCCCGTGTAGGTGGTCTCGAGAATTCTGAATGGCGGCTATTGTAGCACTATTCATGGTGCTTTTTTTGGCAAAAAAAGCATTAATTCACTTGTTCTGATTTGAAGTTTTAATTTGATAAAAAACTAAGCACACTTATAGAATGAGAAGAAGTAAATGAAGTATTGTTGTCCAAATAAGAAAAGACTTTTAATAACTTAAAAAGAAAATAGGATGAATATGAAGAAAAATATTGGCTTATCACGTGCGCACTATGTTGTCGCTATAATCACAGTATTCGACGTGATTTATATGATTTACCATTATATGACAATAAGTAACTCTATCTTTGCCTCTTTACTCGGTGGAGTTACTGGGAAAGTAATTGTGATTGGGCTTCATATATATGCTGCTAAAAGAGTTTTAGATGGCACAAGAAATTCTAGATATATTTCACTTTTCTTAACGGTATTTTTACTTTTTGCATTTCCAGTTGGAACCATTCTTGGCGTGATTATGCTGTTTCTATTATATAAATGGGAGAAAGAACTAGATTTCATTAGTGTCATTAAATAAAAGCAATTAGGTTGGGGTTGGATGGATTGACCATAAGCTCCGATAAATTTCTTTACTGGGTCATCCAAAATTACTAAAAAAGTATTAAAGTACTATGCAACAAGTTGCAAAAACTATTGGGACGCAGCATGACAAGTTACGCCAATCTATTAAAACCATTACATTTAGGCTTTACCACTATTAAAAACCGTGTGGTGATGGGATCCATGCATACGGGCTTAGAAGACCGTTTCTATAATTATCCAAAACTGGCAGCTTATTTTGAAGAGCGCGCAAAAGGCGGGGTTGGCCTGATTGTGACTGGCGGTATTTCACCGAACCGTCAAGGATGGTTGGCACCTGCTGGCGGAACCATGAACAGTCTATTTGATGTTCCTCAGCACCGTTTGGTAACGCATGCTGTTCATAAACATGGCTCTAAAATCTTAATGCAGATTTTGCATGCGGGCAGATATGGTTACCAACCTTTCGTAGTGTCTTCTAGTCCGATCAAATCGCCAATTTCACCATTTAAACCACGTGAGCTATCTGATAAAAATATTCTCAGCACAATTGATGACTATGCACAGTGTGCGGACATTGCCAAAAAAGCAGGCTATGACGGTGTCGAGATTATGGGCTCGGAAGGTTATTTAATTAACCAGTTTTTGAGTAGCCACGTGAACCAGCGGACTGACCGCTGGGGTGGTGCAATTGAAAACCGTATGCGTTTCCCAGTCGAGATTGTTAAGGCGATTCGTGCCAAAGTCGGCGAGAAATTTATTATTTGTTTCCGTTTGTCTTTGCTCGATTTAGTTCATGACGGTAACACCATGCAAGAAGTGGTTACTGTTGCCAAAGCTCTAGAAAAGGCAGGTGTGACTTTATTAAATACCGGCATTGGTTGGCATGAAGCCCGTGTTCCGACCATTGTAACGTCTGTACCTCGTGCTGCTTTTGTCGATTACACGGCCCATGTAAAACAACATATTTCTATTCCGATTATTGCATCAAACCGTATTAACATGCCTGAAACTGCCGAAGAAATTTTGGCAACAGGTAAAGCGGATATGATTCAAATGGCACGTCCTTTATTGGCCGATGCATTTTGGGTAAATAAAACGGCGACTAACCGTGTTGATGAAATTAATACCTGTATTGCCTGTAACCAAGCGTGTTTAGACCATGCTTTTAAAAATAAGCGTGTGTCATGTTTGGTTAACCCGCGCGCAGGGCATGAAACTGAACTGGTTTATTTAAAAACCAAGCAGCCTAAACGTATTGCGGTCGTCGGTGGCGGAGTTGCGGGTATGTCAGCAGCAACCGTTGCGGCGAGCCGTGGTCATGCAGTCACTTTGTTTGAAGCCACTTCAGATGTGGGCGGTCAGTTTAACTTTGCCAAGGTAGTGCCAGGTAAAGAAGAATTTCATGAAACGATTCGCTACTTTAAAGTCCAACTCGAAAAAACAGGCGTGGATGTACGTTTAAATACTCGCGTGAATCGTGAGCAGCTTGAACGTGAAGGTTTTGATGAAGTCATTGTTGCAACGGGTGTAATCCCTCGTGCATTAAAGATTGAAGGAAGCAATGCACCCCAAGTTCTTTCTTATGCTCAAGTTTTAAAAGGTGCAGAAGTTGGACAAAAAGTAGCAGTGATTGGTGCGGGTGGTATTGGTTTCGATGTGTCGGAATTTTTACTTAAACCTCCACATCAACCACAGCCTCAACCTTTAGCCGAATGGCAACGTGAATGGGGAATCGACCCAAACCCTGACTATATTTCTGAGGGAGGGATGCAACCTGCTCAGATTGAACCTCCAGTTCGTCAAATTTACTTACTGCAACGTAAAACTACGCCGTTAGGTGTTGGACTTGGGAAAACTTCTGGTTGGGTACACCGTGCACAGCTTAAAAAGCATGGCGTGCGTATGCTCCGTGGCGTGCAATATAAAGCAGTCACTGATGAAGGGCTTTGGATTGAGCATAATGGTCAAGACCAACTTTTACGTGTAGACACTGTTGTGGTGTGTGCAGGTCAGGAGTCGGTAAAAGACTTGATGCCAAAAGAGGGTGAGTCGACCGTAGCAAACTACCATATTATTGGTGGTGCAAAGCTTGCAGCAGAGCTAGATGCGAAGCGTGCGATCAAAGATGGTGCAGAATTAGCTGCTCGATTGTAATATTTGATGAAACAATACGCACTTGAACACAAAGCAGTGATTTTTTTCTTGAATAAAATGAATAAGCTTTGTATTCTTACGCACATGGAAGCGTGGCAGAGCGGTTTAATGCACCGGTCTTGAAAACCGACGAGGGTGTGAGTCCTCCGTGAGTTCGAATCTCACCGCTTCCGCCAAAATTCTAAATAAGCCCTTGTTTTTGCAAGGGCTTATTTTTTATCTATAGTTTTACCCCTCATCCTACCCCACATTAAAACTTGGATTAGAATAGTCAAAATAAGAATAATTTAGATGGCGTTGGATAATAGATAAATTGAGTTTAAATTGTCTTTTACAGAGCAAACTATCCTGTAAATGTACTCTTTACCTACTTTTGCCTCTATTCTTATTACTCAGGGTCATGATGATCCTTGTTATTGAGATCATCTTGATTTGTTATTGGCTGACTGGTACGTGGTTTTCGTCTATTGGTTTTTGCAACAAGATTTATGCATTTTGCTGGTGTACCTTTGAATACGATTACTGAAGATTTTTTGTGTCTATTTAGTTTTAGTAGCGGTTCTCTGTCGTCTTGATCTGGCAAAGATGTGCCAATGAGCGCATCATCATTTTGCTCAATCATTTCTTTTTGAGGTTTGATCAGTCCAGTATCTCCACTTTCTGATTCGGGCAGGGTCATTTCATTGTAGATAGATTCTGTAGGAAGAGAGTGGGGAGTCGTTGCATTTGCCGATTTCGTTTCTTTATTGATGCTTTGGTATGCCTCTAAAGGAGCCTTATTCTCATTTTTAGATTGCATTTGTTTTTGAGAATTTTCGTCCGTATCAACTCCATTATTCTCTAGGTCTGCTTGTATATTGCTTTCGACTATTGGTGAATAGAGGGTGGTGTTTGGGGGCAAATTCTGTCGATAGATTGCAAGTTCTGCAAGGTAGAACTTTTCACGTTCGTAAGCTAGGTCTAATTGTCTTTGTAGATTGAGATTTTGCAAAGTTAAGATGTTCAAAATCTGTTTAATATTGATTTCATGAGTATCGTTATTCTTTTCTAATGCCTTAGAGGTGAATAATTGATGAGCATTCTCAAAATTTATTTTACCGTTATTTATCTTAAGTTTATTTATTTTTATTTGATAATAAATTTTAGATCTAGGTATACCTGTTTGTTTACTAAATTGATTCACTGTTAATTCTTTCATGTTTAAAATTTGTCTAAAAATTGTTGAATTAAACATAACTATATCAAAAAAAGTACCTATTTTTTTCTAGAAAAATGTTAAATAGATTCATGATATATAAATTGTTACTTTTAATAGGTATTCATGTGTATAATGGATTGTGTTTATTGTGATTAATATGCGGTATTTTATTTAGTTTTTATAGGTCTTAAGTATTGTAAAGCATAGGTTTGAGGTGGGAATTACTATAATGAATGCAGAATTTAATCAGTTAATTAGTACAGGCGATCTATTTAAACTTTTAATACATAAAGTTCCAAATTTTTATATGCAGGCAGATCGTTACATCGCGGCAGATGGTCAAGAAGAATATAAGCCAATCTGCTTATTCAAAGAGAGTGTTAGGGTACTTGAGTCTTTGGAGAAATTTGTTGTCGATTTAAATGAAGGGACGCTTCCTGCTGTAGATGAGGATATATTTAAAACAAAACATATTTGTTCTAATAACGAGTATTTAAAATATTTTGATGATCTAAAATTTCTAGAAAGTATGTTTGATACAACTTACCTTCAGTTGAGTCAGAACTGGTTAAGATATATCAATTTTTTAAAAGGTGATTGGGAGGGAATTGAAACCTATCAAAACACCGAATTTATAAAGAATGTGTGCTACATCAACTCTATTGGACAGCCAGAATATACCCAACAGTGGGATCCATTGAAGTTTTCAAGGGAAAAAGCAATTAGGCTTCAACACACATTTTTAAAAAAAACTGATGAATACTCAGAAAACCTAGAGTATAAGTTCAATCTTCGTAAAGCATATGAGCAGTTTGATGAGTTGCTACGTAGATATAATAAGTTATATACATTCACGATTGATTTAAGATTCGCACGTCCTATAGACTCGATAAATAGGGAGCCGCTTGGAACATTTCTAGAACAAATTTTGAGAGATAGGGACGTAATACAGCTTTTTTTAGCACAACAAGTCTCAGATGTATTTCAAATTTATACCAAGCTTGAACATGATTTCCAAAATGGTTTGAAGCTGTCATGTATTTTTATTTGTAAATCTAATGTGGAAAGTTATGAAAATACGTTGATCCCTGAATTGAAGGAGCGTTTGGCTCAGGCCTTTCAGCAGTATTGTATTGAAGTAATAGACGGCAATAAAGTAATTAAGAAACATGCGCATGAACAGGCTATTGGGTTAATAAAGCGAAAAGATAAAGAACAGATAAAGTTATTTAAATATTGGGTGCTCAGTTACTTCTACAGAATAGATTCGTTAGTCAAACTTATATATCCAAAGATTGCTTTTGAAGTAAACAATACTTTAGAACCTTCGATTCAAAGCTTTTCAGAAAATCTACCTAAAATAGGAAATGCAAAGGAAAAGGGGAAAAAAGATAGTTTTACTGAAGTATTACAGAAGTGGAATTTGTCTACGAGTATTTGGAAACTGAATTATGTACCAAAACGGTTGAGTGTGAGTCAGATTTTCTACAAAGAACTTTGTGCTGAGTATGATTTACCACAATACGGCGAATTGCTATTCCAGATACAAATCCTTATAGAAACGATGCTGAAAAAAAATGACATAGCTTTTAATGCATACCACAAAGATAGTGATGCAATCATAAATAAAAAAGATTTGAAGGATATATCTACACAAGTCGGTCAGCAATTTCTTTTCATTATAAAATCCTTATCAAACTGTCCAAATGCTTTCAAAGAGTTGAATAATTTATTTGGACGAATGGGGAGGGGGCTTGGCCTAGCCGAGATAGAAATATTTATATCCAATGTTTTGTATATATTTCATCAATCCTATATTAGCCATCCTTTAAAAGTTAGTTCTTTAGAGCAGTTCAATCAAACTCTTTTAGTGATTAAGCAACAAATCATTTTGGATCGTGCAAGTCGTGAAATTCATAAAGATAAATATCAAGATGCTTACGATCTTTGTGCCCGAAGACAAAACGAAGCGACCAGATATATCAGTTCCGTATTAAAGCAAGATTGTTTAGCTTATCGAGTTACTATTCAGGCGCGCGTAGGTAGCCGTGATTTTAAACAGAAAGAGTTCTCTAAACTCTTTACAGATTTTATGCGCTCAGCAAAAAGAGCCCAACCTTGTAGTTGGTTGCAGGGGTATATGGGTATTTGGCAGGAGGTTGTGACGCTGTCAGAATTTGAAATTGATCTAGTCTTATTTTTTAGTGACAAATGTCAACCTGAAAAAGAAAGGGTGGTAGAGATGCTGAATATTAGATGGCAAAATTTTTTAAAAGAAAAAGCAAAAACGATTTTAGAATGGGAAAGTTTAGAAGATAAAACAGGACTTAAGTTTTACGGGTCCATAAGTTCAAAAAATCTGATGCATTCGGTAGGCGTGTTTAAGAAGCAACATCATACACAAGGTATCTATCTTGAAGCTTCGAATGTAAAGATGAAAAATTTATTTCTAGAGCAGGTAATTCCATTTTTTGCATATCGTGACTTTTTTAGACCAGCTTTAACCCAGAAAGTTCCTAAAGTTTTTATTAAAGGAGGGGGAAAAGAAAAGTCTAGCTAGCTATTAAAAATGAATTTCCCCCTTAACTATCGTAAATCTGATTGACATTAATCTTTCAGTATTACGAGAAGATAATAACTTGCAAGCTATGGCTAGCCTTTAATTTCTGTATTAGGATGAAGTCGGTAAATATTATTATTAAGTTAATTAGTAACTAGTACTCATATGTACTTACTACTGATATCTACATTCTATCTCTCAATAGCCCACAGCTACTGAGAATGTCTTATTTCTATTCATATGATAGTACTACTCTCCAATACAATCATAAATTACTGATTACACCTTAGATATGTCTAATTCATATCTAAGGAAACGCTTCATGTTGTCATTTGATTTATCGCATCAAGCAGCAGCCTTCTCCGCTATTAATCAATTTATAGAACTCAGTCTGAATTTTGAGATAAGTGATCAACAGTTCGTTTCTTATCTTGAGCAACTGATTCCTGCCTTTAAGGCATTTGATCAGGATGGTGTTCAGTACAGTGCCTCAATTCAAGCCTTTATAGAAATTGTTCAATGGATAGATGATGTACGAGGTGCGTGTGGTTTAGTGGATTATTTAGCTCAACTTTCCTTAGAGCAAATTAAAGAGGTTCGCCGAAATTTAAGTAAATATCGTTCCGCCATTCTTGCAGAGATACGCCTGTTTCGAGATCAGGAGGGAGACAATCAGAAAGCATTCCTAAAACAAGTAAAAACCATTATCTATGACCACAATCAGCTCTTGTTCGTTCGGGTTGACCTTGGATATTTAAAAGACTCCATGCCAACCATTACTATCAAAGATTTCTATGTTCATATTTCTTCTTTAATCAAACTCATGAAGGATAAGAACAACTGCTTTAAGCATTTATTGGGCTATGGGCTTGCATTAGAGCAAGGCATAACGAAGGGCTATCACGGGCACCTTTTACTTATCTACAACGGTTCTAAGCATGATCAAGATTGGTATCTTGGGGACATGGTGACTAAGAAGTGGGAGTCTATAACTCATTATCTCGGTTATGGTCGACATTCAAATACGAAAGAAATTAAGGATAAGTATGATCGACAAGGAATCCTCGGTTTAGGAATGATTAAGCGAGAGCATCCATCTCAGGTTCATAATGCTTTAAAGGTTGCTCAGTATCTAGTAGAGCCAGAAAAGTATGGGCAGATGCTGTTGGTAAAACCTTTAGGACGTCGGAGCCTCTTTAAGGGGAGCTATAAGCCACATGGGCGTCAGTATCAAATAAAGTTTGTACCACCTTCGATAGATCCTTTGCACATCATAACGGAGAGTCGGAATGATATTGCATGGCTTGATGAGCTGTGGATACTAGATCAGTAAAAAAATATCAGGTTGTGCGTCCTATGAATTAATTTATTTCATAGGACAATTCAGATGACCTTCCAATCACCAGATCTCACTACAGCTCCTCGTTTAGAAAATGATGTATATGAGTTTTATAGAGAGGTCCATTTCAGTAAACCTGTTGAAGGAGTTAAGTATGAGGAGCATTTAAAGCAAATAGTGAACAAATGGGAAAGTGTATTCTTAGCCTATATCAATGATTGGAACTTCCTGCTTCAATTACGTTTAAGGGATTATGAATTTAGTTTTTGGTTAAGTTATTTTCATAAGGCCTATCTGCATACCTTAGTAAAGGTGGATCTTTCAAATATCTTTTTCCTACCTTCAAAACCATATGATGAACAATGGTTAATCCAAAGTATCCTGAAAAAGCTACAAAAGCTCTTTGAGACCACAGGTTTCCATGAACATATGAACCAGTGCAATGAGTGCTATGAGAAGCGTATTGATGCGATTCGAGAAGCTTATTGTGCTACGAGTGAATTGAGTGTGGGGGCAATAGACCTCAAGTTCTACCTTAGTTATTTGGAAGGTTCTGAGCAAGTTTATAACATTAATGAATTGACGAAGGCATTTAGAGCCTTCGAGAAGAGGCTTAAACAACAGCTGTGGTATGGCAGTCAGGTCATGTTCACTTTCTATCATGTGGTTCGAAACACTAGAACCAATCGATATATGATCCGCTTCTATATGACGATTCATAAAACTTTCTATTCTGAACAAATCAATTATGCAGCTTGGATTGCACAGCTTTGGTCTGAAGAAACAGCTCGTTTGGGAATACTTCTGGATACATTTCAGCTAGAAAACCAGGCTAACAGTGAATTCATCATTAATGATGTGAGTAACGATGAGATTTTTAACTGGGTTGAACCAAATGATCCACTGGAAAATCTAGATCACTTACCAAGAGCAGTGACAAGTGCGAGTAAGCAAATGGATAAGCTGTGTGTTTATCCGATTGGCTTTAAACCTTTCCATGGCAAAAAGGGGCCATTTTTTAATTAAAGTTATTTTGATAGTGAAGATATTTCTTATTCCCACATATGTGGGAGTAGGAAGTTTTATTCTCTTTAGTTGGGTGAGTATTTTTTTATTGGGTTGCACATGCTATGTGCAGAAAGCACGCCTTCATATCGAATAGGAACCCATCAGATGAATGCGTTAACTCCTCAAACTTTTCAAATCAACCAAATTTTAAACATCAAACAATTGATTCAAATTACGGGTCTTAGTCGAGCAACCATTTACTCGATACTTGATCCAAAATCTAAATATTATGATGAAACTTTTCCTAAGCAGATTCATTTATCAACTCATCGAGTTGGTTGGGTAGCTCAGGAAATCAATGAATGGATTCAATTGAAGATTGCCCAAAGGGTAGCGTAAAGCTTTTGATGCTAAGAAGAGCTTTGATATTAAATTGTTGAGGATAACAGCACTTAATGCTGTTATCCTCTGGATTATATCTTGAATACCTAATTTACTTTTGTAATTTATTTGCATTAGGTTAATAACAAAAGTTATAAAAATATGAAAAGTACGCCCCTTAACTATCTCAATATGAAGTATATTGAATTTGTTTTTATTTAAATTAATCAATCCTCTGAGATTTTCGACATTGGCAAACAGTAAATGAAATAGGGGCGGGATTAATATTAAAGATCCTAATAACTGGATTGTGATAAATTTTATGAATAATAACTAAGATGAATGACACCAAAGTATAAGAGGACTAAATTTGATGGATACGGAACAATTAACACTCTTGCCTAAACCAAAATTTGATGTACGGTTTATGTATAACTATATGGGTAAAATGTGTAGTGACACAATTCATGCATTAACTGAATTAGTGGCAAACTCACATGATGCTGGTGCTCAGAATGTCTATATAACTTGGCCTGTAAGTAACGAAATGGCTAACCCAAAATTTATGATTGAAGATGATGGATTTGGATTGAGTGCACAGGAGTTCACATCTATTTGGGGAACTCTTAACTACAATCGATTTGCTTCTAACCCAAATGCCACAGTTGAAATTTTGAATAACTATAATGAAGTAATAGATAAAAGAAGCATTTTCGGGAAAAATGGGAAAGGAAGATTTTCTGGATTCTGTTTGGGAAGTACTTATACCGTAGAATCATTTAAAAGAGGGGAAGCGCCTTTCTCCTATATGGTTGCGTTAAATCAAGGAGATCGTTATGGTTCAACAGAGCCTTTTATTTTTGAGCCTGTAAAGGTTCAAGAATCTTCATTGAAATCAATATATGGTTTAAAAATCACAGCTTCAATTACAAATCAGTGGAATTTAAAGTATTCAGTAGATGATATAAAGTCTGAACTAGGGGCAAGATTTACCAATAGGCCATCTTTCAATATATTTGTGAATGGTCAAAAGGTGGGATTTAATAATATATCTTCAAATTCATTATTTGAGAGTAACGTAGAGTTCAAGGGTAAAAATATTGTTATAAAATATATTGATACTAGCCATACTGATGTTTCTGCAAATAAAAGGGGTATTGCTTGGTGGGTAACAGGCAGATTAGTTGGTAATATTGATTGGGATTTTTTAAAAACTCAGACAGGATTTGATTTAAGAACGACAACAGCAAAAAGAGTCAATATAGTAGTAATAGCTGATCATCTACAAGAGCTAGGGCTTATTAATGAAGATTGGAGTGGTTTTAATGAATATTCAGAATTCTGGAATGAGTTTGAAAATTTAATGATTAAAGAAATTTCTTTATTAATTGATAAAGTATTTTCTATACAGTCTCAAGAAAAAGTCGATCATATTCTCCATGGAGTTGGTACTCAAACACATGACCTAGGATATTTATCTCGGCATAAAATTACAAAATTTGTAGAAGATACTGTGAAAAAATTGCCTAGACTAGATGAAAATATTCTATCTGATATAACTACTATTTTGATTAATCTTGAACAGAGTTCAAATAAGTTTGATCTTATTAGAAAGTTAGCTAACATACCTTCAGGTGATCTTGATCAGTTACATGCGATCTTGACAAATTGGGGAGTAAATATGGCTAAAGCAATTTTGGACGAGGTAGAAGGACGGTTACGTACGATTGTTGAATTTGAATCTCGAATAAAAGTTAAAGGAATTAAAGAGGTTCAAGAATTACAGCCCTTATTTAATAATGCTTTATGGATGTTTGGTGCTAGTTTTGAGTCGATAGAATTCACCTCAAATCAGAATATTACTTCTGTTATGCGAGAATTAGCATCTAAAAAAGTAAAAGCCTCAAGAAACAGGCCAGATTATGTTATCGTCCCAAATGCTTTCAGTCGACCGAGATATGAAGATGATAATGAGAATTATGAACAAATTGGTTTGGAACAGGTCATTATTGTCGATTTGAAAACTACTGGTATTAATTTGGGTAGTACTGAAAAAGATCAGATATGGAAATATGTTAAAGAATTAGAACAAAAGGGCCTTATTAGCCAAACTACCCGTGTGCATGGGTTTATTCTTGGAGATCAAATTGAGAAGGGTGAAGGCCATGCACGTAAAGAATGGGATGGCCAAGTTACTATTACTCCAATACTTTATTCAACCCTATTGGATCGAGCAAAAAAAAGAATGTTTAACTTATCTGAAACAGTTAAAAATTCGCCCATCCTGATGCAAAATTTAGAAGCCGAAGAAAAGAGATTGGCAACTGCTTAGGTAATTATAGAAACCCACTGAAATGATGGGTTTCTATATCTATATTTTCTTATTGTTATATTCTTCGTCAATTTGATTACACACTATCGCTGTTTGTACTAATGGACATGTTTTGTTTAAAAGTTCTATTAAACTATAAATTGCGAGCAGTAAAATAAGTTACATTAGATCCTGTTGGGCAAAACTCTACAATGTATTTTGGTAAAGTTGAATCTTTGTTCAATTCATAAAGCTGAATGGGATTATCCATAATGCTATCATTGACTTGATAAATACCTAATCCATCTTGATGTCCTAAAGAAATAATGACTATATTTAAGCCTGAATCATTATTAATTTCTATGTATTCATTAATAAAATTGGCTTGTTCAAAACAGCCCTTCTTAAAGTCATACCCCTCCAATTCAGAAATTTCTTCTCCTTTGTACCTCTATAAAATAATTTTATTTTTAAAAAATGCTAGTTACGATAGCAATACAGCATTTTGTTCTTTAAGTTTACACTCTATAGATACCTTAAGTAGAGGTATATAAACTAAAATCTGATTTTTTAAAACAACTGTAAAGCAAGATGATAGGCCAAGATATGGGAGATTTTCTCTGCTAAAAAAACTCTTGTGGCGGTATGAAGTCTAAAGTCTGTTTACGATAACGAATCTGTTTTCCTGTCCGTTTTCTTTAAAAATAAACTCATCAAGTGCATGAGAATATTCTTGTCCATACAGTGCTCCATAATGACAGTTTAAGCGTTCATTTTTATCTCTAAATCTCTTTTACTTCCAATTGTGAGTTAACCCAAAATCAAATCTTTATTTTAGATACTTTGAATAATGGGTCTTGTTATGGATGATGCAAAATAGCTCAGAACTCCTTTGCAATTTTGGTTAAAATGACTCGTTTAATTTGTTCAGTAACTCAAAGTCATAAAGGAGATTGAATATGTTAGAGCAATTTCATTATGACGGTGATCTCCTTGGCGGTTCTTTAATGGTCCGTGAAAGCCGAATAATTGCAGATTTGCTGTTATGTCAAGCAACGACAGAGCAATGGTTGCAGGCAATTCAAATTGAAAATGTTCTACAGAAAAGAACTGTGGCTTCTGCACAGAGAAATGCTAGTGCCATTCGTAAACGTTTAGAATGTTTAGGGCCTGATTTCTGGAAAGCATTACGAGATGGTGATGATGAGTTAGCCACTCAGGTAGCTTTTTGTGGAGCATTGGAGCGTAACATGTTGCTAGTTGAATTTATGGAGACAGTGTTGCGTGAGGCTTATATTTCTCAGACTGAACAACTAGCTAATTATGTTTGGTTAGATTTCCTAGAAGAACGTTCATATCGTGATCAAGGAATTAATGAATGGAAAGAATCTAGTAAGAAAAAAATGGGGCAGGTAGTATTCCGTATCCTAACTGAGGCTGGTTACTTGAATAGCACCCGAAAAATGAAATTACAACGTGTGATCATTCGAGCTGAGTTACGTATGTTGTTAGAAGAGTACTATAAAAAGCGTACTAAAAAATGTATGGAAGTTTCGATATGGTTACGTTAGTCGTGAAGGGGCCACAATGAGTCTAATAATTGATGATCGTCTAAATCAAATACAAGACAAGATTACTTCCACCGAATTCTTAACTGGACAAGGTTTAGGTAATGAAATTGGTTTTTGGATTTTTGACTATGCGCCTGAGGATGAATTGAAAGTTCGTGAATATATTCAATTTTTTGAAGAAATGTTGGCTAAAAAATACAGTCATCTCCGAGTCCTCCATATCAACTTATTGCAAAGTTTAGTGGATTATTTAACTGAACGTAACTTTATGGATAAGGCTATTCAGATGCAAAAAGCCAAAGGTGATGACGCGTTATTAAAAGCATTGAAGGGCCCCTTACATATGGATAAGTTCGCCCCATATTTGGTGAGTAAATATGCGACCAATGAGCAAGATATTGTTTTAATAAGTGGTATTGGTTCAGTGTGGCCATTGTTAAGAGCACATCACTTATTGAATAGCTTACATTCTTTGCTAGGTCATAAGCCTGTATTGCTGTTTTATCCTGGTTATTACGATGGTCAAAGTATGAGTTTATTTGGAAAAATTCCAAGCAACAACTATTACAGAGCATTCAAATTAGTGCCATAACACGGCACATAAAATATATAAAAATCAGGATATTGATTGATATGAATATTAAAGAACTTTTTTATAAGCCACTTGATCGTGCAATTAACGGGGTTGTAAAGGCTGATCAAGATGATGATGCAACAGTTTATCAGGAGCTCGATGAGTATGTGGTTACCAATGAGTTGGAAAAACATTTTCGTGACTTTTTCCAGTCGTATGGTACGGACTTGAGTGATCCATCTATTGCCAATCGAGTAGGTGTTTGGATTTCGGGATTCTTTGGTTCGGGTAAGTCACATTTTCTTAAAACGCTATCTTATATTTTAGCGAATAAAGTAGCACATGACGCAGATGGTCATGAGCGCAGTGCAGCCGATTTTTTTGATGAAAGCAAAATTCGTGATGCGTTTATCCGTGCCGATATTGGAAAGGCCGTTAGCCAACATGCTGATGTCATCTTATTTAATATCGACAGTAAAGCCAGTTCCAATGATGATGGTAATCCGATCCTGAATGTATTTTTAAGGGTATTTAACGAGTATCAGGGATTTAGTGCGGATCACCCACACATTGCTCATATGGAACGTCACCTGAGCCAGAAGGGTGTTTACGAAACATTTAAAAAAGCATTTGAAGAATCTAGTGGTATGTCTTGGGTAGAGGAACGTGATGGTTACCAGTTCTATCAAGATGATGTAGAAAAAGCGATTTCTCAAGTACTTGGCCTTTCATCCGAAGCTGCACATAAATGGTTTGAAGATTCTGAACAAACCTTTAGTGTTTCTGTAGAAAACTTCTGTCAGTGGGTGAAAGAATATCTGGATAGCAAAGGAACACAGCAACGTATGTTGTTCCTAGTTGATGAAGTCGGACAGTTTATAGGCAGTGATACTCGTTTGATGCTGACCTTACAAACCATTACTGAAAATCTAGGTACGATCTGTAAAGGCCGTGCTTGGATTATTGTGACTTCACAGGCGGATATGGATGCTGTGTTAGGTGAGCTATCCTCTTCAAAAGCTAATGACTTCTCTAAAATTGCTGGGCGTTTTAAAACGCGTTTATCATTATCGAGTTCGAATACTGACGAAGTCATCCAGAAACGCTTATTACGTAAGAAGCCTGAAGCCGAGACTGTACTTAGAGCTGTGTTTGAGCAAAAAGGCGATATTTTAAAAAATCAAATTAGCTTCGATCGTTCAGGGCCTACACTCAAAAATTTTGATGGACCTGACAGTTTCATTAATAACTATCCGTTCGCACCTTATCACTTCCAATTGGTGCAAAAAGTATTCGAAGAAATTAGAAAAGTTGGTGCTACTGGTGCACATCTCGCATATGGTGAGCGTTCAATGTTGGATGCATTTCAGATGGCTGCCAATGCGATTGCTACAGATGAAGTAGGTACACTGATCCCTTTCCACAGATTTTATGCATCGGTAGAAGGCTTCTTGGATACCGCTGTGAAACGTACGATTGACCAAGCTGGTGGAAATAAGACGCTAGACAGTTTTGATGTGCAAATGCTACGGACGCTCTTTATGATTCGCTACGTTGATATCATCAAAGGCACGCTCGATAACTTAGTGACTTTATCGATTGAGAAAATTGACGAAGATAAATTGGCTTTACGGAAACGAATTGAAGAATGCTTACAGCGTTTGGAAAAAGAAAGCCTGATTACTCGTAATGGTGATGAGTTCTTGTTTCTGACCAATGAAGAACGTGATATTACTCGCAAAATTAAAGCTACCGATCTAGCTGCTTCTGAAGAAAATAAAGAGTTAGCCAATCTGATCTTTAAAGATTTACTGCGGGATCAGAACAAATACCGCCATCAGGCCAACAAGATGGACTATCAGATTGGACGTTTCCTGGATGGCCATAGCTTGGATGGCAAGTATGAGAGTGATTTGAAAGTTGAGATTATTTCTCCATTAGATACAGAATACAGTCTTTATACGGAAGCCTTTTGTATTGGGCAAAGTGCTGAGGCGGAAGGACAAATTCTATTAAAACTCGCAGATGATAAACAGTTCTTTAGTGAATTAAGAACCTGGCTGAAAACCAATAAGTTTATTCGTTTAAATGATGATGGTACTCAATCAGACATCACTCGAATTCTTGTAGATCGAGGTCGCGAGAATCAGGAGCGAAAAAAACGGCTGCGTACTCGTATCGAAGAAATGTTGTTGGATGCGGATTGCTATGCTTTGGGACAACACCTACAGCTTTCATCATCAAGCTCTATGACAAAACTGGATGAAGCTTGTCGTTATCTTTTAGAAAATACGTATAACAAACTAGGCTATTTACAAGTTTATCAGCAAGATGCTTGGCGAGAATTAAATGCAGTTTTAACTGTAGATGATATGGCACAGCTCGGATTATCTTTGGATGGTGCTCAGAGTAACCCTAAAGCATTGCATGAAGTTGAACAGTATATTTCACTACGTGCGACAGGCACAGATCGTATTTTAGTTTCTGACGTGATTGAGCGTTTTACAAAACGTCCTTACGGCTGGCCTGATGCTGAAATTTTACTATTGGTGGGGCAGCTAGCTGCGATTGGTCGTATTTCATTGCAGCTCAATGGTGGAACCTTACAGCTGAAAGATGCTTTTGAACCCTTACAAAATAGCCGCCGTCGTCGTGATGTTTCCATTATTAAGAAACGTCAAACCGATGATCAGGTGCTAAAACAGGCACGTCAGTTAACACAAGATTTGTTTTCGGCAATGGGACCGGCAACAGAGAAAGAACTTTTTGAGTTTTATACTCATCGCTTAAAGACTTGGTTGGCAAACTTTAAGTCATACAAGAGCAAAACGGATGTTGGACAATTTCCAGGTAAAAAGGTGATTGAGCAGTCGATTCTGACACTAGAACGCTTACTAGCCAATAGTGAAAGCTTTGATTTCTTCAAGATAGTCATAGAGAACAAAGATGACTATCTAGATCTAGAAGAGCATTATCGTGATATTCACGAATTCTTTAGCAATCAGTTGCAGAGCTGGCAACAATTGCAACATGCGTTACGTCATTTTGAGAAGAACAAACAGGCTCTCAGTAATGATCCATTAGCAAAAACTGCTTTAACTGAGTTGCACCGTATCGCAACAGCTGAATCACCATATGGTCTATTGAATAAAGTGGCTGATTTAGTCCGGACAATTGAAAGCGTCAATGAGCGACTGTTGAGTGAGAAGCGTAGCCATGCGGTAGAGCAAATTGATGACAAGATCAGACAGCTAGAAGTTGAAATCAAAAATAGTCGTATTGCTATAGCTGAATTGAGTAATAGATTACTGCGCCCATTACAATTGCTTAAATCTGATATTGAAGTTGAAAGCAGCCTTTCAAATATATTTATGTTGCAAACTCAAACTGCGGTAGAACGTTTTGATGAGGCCTTGTATGAGCTGGACCGAGAAGTCCAGTTAGAGATCCAACGTCAGGCGAAAGCTGCACAACTTACTAAAAACAAAGCAGAAAGTGTAAGCAGCAACTCAACCACTTCTAGCACAGCAACAACTGCTGCTATGATTCCTGTACAACCCGTTACTGCAGTAGTACCACCGAAACCTGTTGTCGAAGTTGATGTGGCAAGTATTTATAGCAAGACATCAAATAGTGTTTATCTGGAAACAGAAGAATCGGTTGAACAATTCATAAAAGCACTTGAAGTCGAATTGAAAAAAATCGTGGGTGACAAAAAGCGTGTGCGTATCCGTTAACTGGAGTTATGGATATTGGCATCAGTAATTAATTTAAGGTTTGAACATGAATACCAGTAATATTAAGAAATATGCACCGCAAGCACGAAATGATTTTATTGCAGCCATGCGAAAGCAGGCTGCAAAGTATGGCATTACACCCAACAAAATTCTGCCCGCTGAACAAAAAGGTGATTTGCTACTGATCGGTGACACAGTTTTTCCACTTTCCGTACTTAAGCCACGTGATAAGTTGATAAAACGGATCCACTCCAGCAGTTTCGAGCAGACGATTGATTATATCGCTTACAGTTGGTTTAACCGCCTGTGTGCGATTCGCTACATGGAATGCAAAGGTTTACTGGATCATGGTCGCCGTGTGCTGAGCAGTGCAGATGGCAGTGTAGGTTTGCCGCAGATTCTGGAAGAATGTTTGGACATCGACCTGCCAGGTTTAAATGCCAGTCGTGTGGCTGAACTGAAGTTGGATGGCAATAAAGATGAAGAGCTTTACCGTGAACTGTTACTAGCTCAATGTCATGCGTTGAATCAGGTGATGCCGTTGCTGTTTGAACCGGTCTCGGATGAATCTGAGCTGCTGTTGCCAGATAATCTAACTAAAACTGATTCTTTGATCCGTGATTTAGTGAGCAGTACTCCTGAAGAAGATTGGTCAGATGTGCAGATTATTGGTTGGCTATACCAGTTCTATATTTCTGAAAAGAAAGATCAGGTGATTGGTAAAGTCGTCAAAAGTGAAGACATTCCAGCAGCGACACAACTTTTTACGCCGAATTGGATTGTGAAGTATTTGGTGCAGAACAGTGTCGGTCGTTTATGGATGATGGCACATCCAGAAAGCACGTTAATTAGTAGTTGGGAATATTACATTCAGCCAGCGGAACAGATTGATGAAGTCAATTCACAGTTGAAACAGCTCATTGATGTACGGGTCAGTGAAGATGGCGATACCTTAAACCCTGAAAGTATTACTGTACTGGATCCAGCCTGTGGTTCGGGGCATATATTGGTAGAAGCCTATGATTGCTTAAAAGTGATCTACTTAGAACGTGGTTATCGGAGCCGTGATATTCCACGTTTGATTCTCGAAAATAACCTGTACGGAATTGATATTGATACTCGTGCGGCACAGTTGGCCAGTTTTGCGCTATTGATGAAAGCGCGTGAAGATGACCGCCGTTTATTTAGCAATCCACCCAGACTGAATATTATTGCGTTGCAGGATGGTCAGCCTGGGCGTTTGGATGCATTCAGTCAGGATTTGACAAGTACAGGTCTAGAAAAGGCTGACCTAAATGATTTACTAGGTTTATTTGAACATGCTTCGACTTTTGGTTCGTTGATTCAAATCCCTCCAGCATTCGCTAAAAAGCTATCTGATTTAGAAATAAAGCTGAATACAGCATTAGAGTCGGGGGATATTTTTGCACAGCAGTCAGCACAGGAGCTGTTACCTTTAGTCAAGCAAGCTAAATTACTTGGTAAGCAATATGATGCAGTGATTGCCAATCCGCCGTATATGGGTGGTAAGGGGATGAATACAGCACTTAAAGATTTTGCGAAAAAGAAATTCCCTGATAGTAAGTCAGATTTATTTGCCATGTTTATTGAACGTGGTTTTGCATGGTGTAAGGACAGTGGCTTTAACAGCATGGTGACCATGCAAAGTTGGATGTTTTTGTCATCATATGAGGTAATGCGTGAAAAATTGCTACAAGATAGAACTTTGTCTTGTATGGTGCATATGGGTAATGGTGTCATGGGGATTGCCTTTGGTACAGCTGCTACTGTCATGCTAAATAAGCACATTAGTAATTACATAGGTAGTTTTTCTTATTGTGAAAATGATGATGTAAATGAATATGGAATTCCAAAAAAATTCCCTGTGCCAAATGAAAGATTAAAAATAGCAAAACTAGATGACTTTGAAAAAATTCCAGGGAAGCCAGTAGCTTATTGGGTAGAACCGTGGAGTTATAAGTTATTTGAAAAATGTAAATTACTTAATGATAGAGCTGTAAAGGGATTAGATACTAATGGTTCTATAGATTACTTTTTACGAATGTGGCAAGAAATTAGTATAAACAAAAGCTCAATATTAGGAGGGAGAAAATGGTTTCCTTTAGCTAAAGGAGGAGAATATCGCAAATGGTATGGTAATCATGATTATTTTATTAATTATGAAGAAAATGGCCAGAAACTTCGTGAAAATAAAGCCAATTTAAGAAATGCTGAAAAGTATTTCCAAGAGGGTTTAACTTGGACTGTAGTTACATCAGGTGGATTTAGCGTCAGGTATTTACCTTCTGGGTTCTTGTTTGATCAAGGAGGATCCGCGATTTTTTCTAAAGATGATGAATTTGATTGGATGAAGTTATCAGCATCATTGAACTCTAATTTAGGCAGAATGATCGCTAAAGATTTATGTCCAACTTTAAATTTCACTACAGGGGATGTTAATAAGATTCCTATTTTGCTCGCGGACGAAGTTCAAATAAATGCTTCTAAAGCAGTAGATTTAGCTAAATTTAACTGGGACTCTTATGAAACCTCATGGGACTTTACTCAAAACCCAATAATTCGTACTAAACAACCTAGCCTAGAACAAGCCTTTAAAAAATGGCAACAGCAAAATGCTGATGCTATGGTTGAAATGAAACGCCTAGAAGAAGAAAACAATAAACTATTTATTGATGCTTATGGCTTGCAAGATGAACTGACGCCAGACGTACCTGATGAGCAAATCACTCTTACTCGTGCCAACCGTGAAAAAGACAGCCAGCGTTTAGTATCTTATGCGTTTGGCTGCATGATGGGACGCTATAGCTTAGATGAACCAGGTTTGATCTATGCCCATGCAGGTAATCAAGACTTTAATGCAGGCCGTTATCAAAAATTCCCAGCTGATGCTGATGGCATTATTCCACTGACCGAAATGCACTGGTTTGAAGATGATGCAACACACCGTATTCGAGAGTTCTTAACTGCGGTCTGGGGTAAAGACACGCTGGATGCCAATATGTTGTGGCTCGCAGAAAACTTGGATAAAAAAGCCAATGAAACAGCGGAAGATACGATCCGTCGTTATTTGGCGTGTAAGTTCTACAAAGACCATATGCAGACCTATAAAAAGCGTCCGATCTACTGGTTATTCAGCAGTGGGAAACAAGGGGCTTTCCAAGCATTGGTATACTTGCACCGCTATAACGAAAGCACCTTAGCACGTATGCGTACTGAATACGTGATGCCGCTGATTTCCAAAATGGCCGCTTATGCTAACTCATTAGAAAATGCCAAAGAAAACAGTGACTCGGCTACTGAAATCAAACGTATCGAGAAAAAACTGCAAGATTTGCATAAGCAACAGGCTGAACTCAGTACCTTTGAAGAAAAACTGCGTCATTATGCCGATCAGCGTATTTCACTTGATCTCGATGATGGGGTGAAAGTGAATTATGGCAAGTTTGGGGACTTGTTGGCTGAATTGAAAGCAGTGACGGGGGAAAAATAATGAAATTAAGAAGTTTAAATGAAATTTTTGAAAATCGAATTATTCGTATTCCAGATTACCAAAGGGGATATGCATGGAGTAAACAACAGTTAAAAGATTTCTGGGAAGACTTAACCCTGCTTGAAGCGGATCGTGTTCATTATACAGGGGTTATTACCTTAGAAACAGTAGACCGTAAAACTTGGTCTAAGTGGGAAGATGATGAATGGTTGATCGATGATCTCGATTATAAGCCATACTTTGTGGTAGATGGCCAACAACGACTAACAACATCGATTATTTTAATACAGGCAATTATTGAAACAGTTCCTGAAGGCAAAAGCATCGCAAATCAGTCAGTTGAAAAGTTAAAAGAAAAATTTGTTCAAATAAAACCAACGGACGGCATTCGAGAAAGTTATATATTCGGTTATGAAAAGGATAACCCAAGTGATGAGTTTTTGAGGACTAAAATTTTTGGTTTTCAGTCTCATACCAATCAATTGCAGGAAACACTGTATACACGCAATTTATTCAATGCAAAGAAATTCTTTAAAGAGAAAGTAAAGGAACTGAGCTTTGAAGAAGTGACTGTTTTATACAAAAAATTGACGCAAAAATTGCGTTTTAACTTGTATGAAATTGATGATGAGATCGATGTATTCGTTACTTTTGAAACTATGAATAACCGGGGTAAATCCTTAACCAATTTGGAATTGCTAAAAAACCGATTGATTTATCTGTCGACATTATATCGTGACAATGAAGGACGTTCTAAACTTAGAAAAAATATTAATGATGCGTGGAAAACCATTTATGAGTATTTAGGTAAAAATCCAGAAAAACCTTTACCAGATGATGAGTTCTTAAAAAACCATTGGATTATGTATTTTAAATACAGTCGTGATAAAGGTGATGATTATAAAAAATTCCTGTTGGATGAAAAATTTAATGCACGTTGTATCACGCATCCAAAAAATGCAGAAGACACTTTAAAAATTGAAGAGATTCAAGGGTATGTTGCGAGTCTTCAGCAGTCAGTTATGAATTGGTTCTATTTACATAATCCTTATTTCCCAATAGGAAATAACCTTTCTGATAATGAGCAATTATGGCTAGATCGTCTAGGACGTTTAGGTTTTAATGCATTTAGACCTTTAATATTAGCTGCTTATAATACCAATATTCCTGCAACCAAGATTGCAGAATTACTGAAAGTTGCAGAGCGGTTTGCTTTTACTTTATTTAGTTTGAGTCAACGACGTGCCAATACGGGAGACTCGGCAATCTATGGTTTAGCACGTGAGCTTTTAACGGGGAAAAATTCAATTGATGCAACGATTAATTCAATAGAGGGATTAATCACACGATTCTTTGATCCACATAACTATTTCACTTACATCGAAGATAAATATAAGTTTCGAGATGGATTCTACTCATGGAAAGGTGTCCGCTATTTCCTTTATGAGTATGAGTTTTATCTAAAGGAAAAAGGCAAGAACTCTGCTACGAAATTAAATTGGCATGAGTTCATTGAAAATTTGGACGGCTATGTGACCTTAGAGCATATCTATCCGCAGACAGATACGGATCTATATTGGGTCAGTAGATTTTCTCATCTTGAAAGCCAACAGCGAAAATGGCTGCTACATTCCCTAGGAAATTTATTACCTTTATCTCGTGCTAAGAATTCGTCATTACAAAAAGATAGTTTTGATTTGAAGAAAAATGATGGTGAAGGAATAGGGTATTACAATGGATCTGTTTCGGAAAATGAAGTCAATGTTAAGAAAGATTGGACCCCTCAAGAAATTGTGGAACGAGGTCTAGAGTTACTTCGTTTTATGGAAGAAAGATGGAACATTGAATTAGGGGATGAGACATTTAAACGGAAACTACTTCATGTAGATGCTATCCAAATTTCTGTTCCTGCAGAAAAGAAAGAGGTAGTGGCATGAATCTGGGTCAGCTGCAGAAGGGTCTGGAACAAGCCTTTTATACTGAACAACATCGAATTGTCTTTTGGTACGACGCTGAACAGTCCTTTACTGAAGAAATCAAAGCCCTAGAGCTAAATGATGTTCATATTCTGAATATGGCAGATGAGTCGAGTCTGGCTATCAAGCTTAAACTGGAACTGCAAGATCAGCATGGCAAATACTTGCTGTATTTCCCAAGCCTTGAGCCGGAAACCGAAAAAGACTGGTTACTGGACATCAAGCTATATTCTCGCAGCTTCTATGCCGACCGTTTCTCGATTATTTTCAATGAGCTTGGCTTGCAGCAGCAGAGTTTAAGAGAACATCTGACCAAACGTGAAGAATTCCTTAAAGCCAAAGCCCGTCTGAGCGCGTTAAAACGCTATATCCAGCCTGATGCAGATGTTCAGGATCTGGATATGGCCATGATTGCGGTTGTGGTTAAGGCTGACAGTGCCGAGCTGATGTATATCGTTCTGGCGCTGGCAGATGAAATGGTACAGCACAATCTAGAGCTTGAGGTGAATCCGAACTCCTTTGCTGAACTGGAAAAATTCCAACTGGTGCCGGCTTTAGTTACCGCATTACAGGCGGAAATTGGTTATCCGGCATCGGTTGGGGAGCTGAATGGGGAGGCACCGTTCAAGCTCGGTACTTTCTTTATCCGTTTGATTATCACAGGTTTCTGTGAAAGTTTGGGCGATGTATCGGTATGGGCTCAAGAACTGGTGATGTCTTCCGTCAGTTCCCGTGCAACGGCCAGAGCCTTCTTGTCACGCTGGCGAGACAGCTCCAAATACTACCCAACCTTCGATACACTTTCCCAAACCGTAGCCAATGCACTACGGATTCAGGAGAGGATCGGGGCCTTTGATGTGGAACAGCTGCTGGATGTCATGACCTTTGAAGTGATTGAACAGAAAATCATTGTTGATCTGGCCAGTCATATCCCTGCAGCAGCGAAAGCTGAACTGGAACGTTTTAAAACGGTTATCTCTAGCCGTTTGGATGGTTATTGGGCTTCCAAACATAAGGATGATGCAATACGCCGCAAATATCGCACCGTCTATACGGCTTTACAGGCAGCAATTGAGCTGTTCAGCCTGCGACTACAGTTTGATTCCGGGTTCTATTTCGAATCCAGCGAAGCATTGTATAAAGCCTATGAGCGGGAATTATATCGTTTTGATATGGCCTATCGCCATTACAGTGCAGCCTCTCAGCGAGCTCATGTCGATATCCTGAAGAAACTCGATGAAGAAATCGAAAATTGCTATTCCTACTGGTTCATCGATCACCTAGCACGCAACTGGGGAGGGCGGATTGAAGCAGAGCAACGTTTGAATGTCTGGAAAATGGCGGATATCCCAAATCAGCAAAACTTCTATGATACCCACGTCAGACCATTACTGAGTTCTGCAACTAAACGCCGTATTGTGGTGATTATTAGTGATGCTTTCCGCTATGAAGCTGCAGTAGAACTGCGTGATCGTATCAATGAAAAGCGTTATTCAGAAGCGACCTTGTCTTCACAGCTGGGAGTTGTACCAAGTTACACCACACTCGGTATGGCCTCGTTAATGCCGCACCAGACTTTGGAGTACAAAGAGGCCGCAAGTGATGATGTATGGGTGGATGGACAGTCTAGCAAAGGGACTGTAGCACGATCAAAAATTCTGGCAGCCTATAATGGTCTGGCAGTGACCGCTGAAACGGTAAAAGGCTGGTCGCGTGATGAAGGTCGTGAAGCACTTAAAGACCATGATCTAATTTACGTTTATCACAATGTCATTGATGCACGCGGTGACAGTGCATCGACAGAATCAGAAACTTTTATGGCGGTAGAATATGCCATTGAAGAGCTCACCGAACTCAGCCGTAAAATCTTACTGCATTTTAATATTTCCATGCTATTCATTACGGCGGACCATGGTTTCCTGTTCCAGCAAAGTAAACTGGAATCTGCGGATCGTTCGGCCTTGACGGAAAAACCTGCCAATGCATTGAAGAGCAAGAAGCGTTATGTGATCGGACATGGTTTACCAGAGAGTAAGGAAGCTTGGAAAGGCTCAACCCAAGCCACGGCAGGGACGGTATCAGCAACTGATTTCTGGATTCCAAAAGGTGCTAACCGTTTCCATTTTGTGGGAGGTTCACGTTTCGTGCATGGCGGAATCATGCCTCAGGAAATTGTGGTGCCGGTACTGACTGTGAAACAGCTACGTGGCGAAAAGGCCGGACAACGGACCAAGCGTAAAGTTGAGGTCATTTCCACCAAATCCACCTTGAAGATGGTCAATAACATCCAGAAGTTTGATTTGATGCAAACTGAAGTTGTAAGTGAGCTGGTGATGCCAGTGACCTTATCGATCGCCATTTATGATGGGGATCTCAAAGTTTCCAGTGAAGAAACTCTGACCTTTGATAGCAGTACCGACTCTGTTGCGGAACGGGTAAAACAGGTCAGACTGTCATTGTCTGGTACTGATTTTGACCGTAAGAAAGATTACTTTCTGGTGCTGAAGGACAAAGACTTGAATATCGAAATGCAGCGCTATAAGGTCACCATTGATCTGGCATTTACCGATGACTTCTTCTGATAACGAATTAACGTAGAGCGTGGCGTATATGGAATCTGCTAACGATAAAGAACTGGATCAGCTGCTGAATGAACACTTTGCCGGGCGAGTGGTACGCAAGGATCTGACCAAACTGATCAAAGAAGGGGCTAATGTTCCTGTCTATGTACTTGAATACCTGCTGGGGATGTACTGTGCCTCGGATGACCCTGAGATCATTGAACAGGGGTTACGCAACGTAAAGACTGTTCTGGCAGAGAACTACGTACGTCCTGATGAAGCTGAAAAGGTAAAATCTCTGGTCCGTGAGCGGGGCAGTTATAAAGTCATTGACCGGGTGACCGTGAAGCTGAATGAGCGTAAGGACAAATACGAAGCATCCTTTAGTAATCTGGGTATTAAAGATGCAGAGATTTCGGCAGGTATTGTTAAAGAGTATGAAAAGCTACTGGTCGGTGGCATCTGGGTTATTGCCACACTGAGCTACTACTTTGATGAAGGGCAGACCAGTTCTCCATTTGGCGTGAGCTTACTCAAGCCGATTCAGATGCCGAATATGAATATGGATGAGCTGTTCAACGGACGGGTAGCATTAAGCACTGATCAGTGGCGCGAGAGTTTAATTCGTTCGATCGGCATGGAACCGGCTTCCTTAAAAGAGGAGGTGCAATGGCACTTGTTGGCGCGCATGATTCCTTTTGTCGAAAATAACTATAACGTCTGTGAGCTAGGACCACGCGGCACCGGTAAAAGCCATATTTACAAAGAGTGTTCACCGAACAGTATTTTGGTCTCGGGTGGGCAAACGACTGTCGCCAATCTGTTCTATAATATGAGTAGCCGCCGTATTGGTCTGGTGGGATTATGGGATGTCGTGGCCTTTGATGAAGTCGCCGGTATTTCTTTTAAGGACAAAGATGGCGTGCAGATCATGAAAGACTACATGGCATCAGGATCTTTTGCCCGTGGCCGGGAACAGATGGAAGCCTCTGCTTCAATGGTTTTTGTGGGCAATATTAACCAAAGCGTGGAATCTCTGGTAAAAACCAGCCATCTCTTGGCACCTTTCCCTGAAGCCATGATCGATTCAGCATTCTTTGATCGCTTTCATGCTTATATCCCCGGCTGGGAAATTCCGAAAATGCGCCCGGAGTTTTTCACCAACCGTTATGGCCTAATCGTTGATTATCTGGCTGAGTTCTTCCGGGAAATGCGCAAGCGAAGCTTCGCAGACTCGATTGAGAAGTACTTTAAGCTCGGTAACAACCTGAATCAGCGCGATGTGATCGCGGTTCGCAAGACCGTATCTGGATTGATGAAGTTGCTCTATCCACATGGTCAGTTTAATAAAGAAGATGTACATCAATGTCTTGAATATGCCTTGCAGGTGCGCCGTCGAATCAAAGAGCAGCTGAAAAAAATCGGTGGCATGGAATTCTATGACGTGCATTTCAGTTATATTGATAATGAAACGCTTGAAGAACATTTTGTTTCAGTAAAAGAACAAGGTGGTGGCGGACTCATTCCCGAAGGTGCAGCCAAACCAGGCTTCCTCTACACTATTGGGCTCAGTAATAAGGGGATGCCGGGATTATACCGCTTAGAACTTCAAGTCACTAAAGGCTCAGGAAAGCTAGCCACATCGGGTTTATGGAATTCAAGCAGTGCCAAAGAACAGGTCAAGATCGCATTTGATTACTTTAAGGCTAATGCATCCAGAATCTCGGGTGGCAGCAAGGTTATGGAACATGACTTCCACTTACATGTGGTTGAATTACAGAATACAGGTCCGCTCAGCCATCTTGCTTTACCAAGTTTAGTGGCTTTAGCATCGGGGCTGTTAGGACGATCTGTTCAAACTCAGATGGTGGTGCTCGGTGGTATGAGCTTAGGTGGCTCTGTTATACCGGTGGAAAGTATTGCTGAATGTCTGCAAGTGGCTTTTGATGTAGGGGCCAAGAAGGTTGCTTTGCCAATGAGTAGTGCTGCAGATATCCCGACGATCCCTGTAGAATTATTCACCAAGTTCCAGACCAGTTTCTATGCTGATCCAGTAGATGCTATGTTTAAAGGGTTAGGGGTGGATTGATTTTATATTGGGAATTTAGCAGCTTTGTTATTCAGCGGCTAAAAATCAAAAATAATAATTATTGTCTAAACTATAATAAATAGGATATTCAATTCAAATGATTCCGCTATATATCTTTTACTAATAGTTCTTGTGGAGGAGATAAATATACTTAATGGTTAGTTTAAATACCTAATCTAATGAAAAACAATAATTATCTTCACACTAAATAGTCGATATAGCGTTGACACCTCAAATCTTGCAGATTATTCTTTGCATACTGGCCTACATTGCCAGACGGTTTTAGCAGACCGTATACGACCGCATCAGAGTTTATTCCTTCTGAGGAATAGTTCTATGTGTACCACTCGTTCCCTCCCGTAGCGGTAGGATGATCTGCCCCCATAAAGTTGGACAGTTAATTAAGCAGTTTTTAAAAACTGATTTCTATATTGTACAGGGGATAAACCTTGTAGCTTCACTTTGATTCTCTCATGATTA
>Ga0308156_1001432_pt1 | contig 28180 bp, 18 predicted proteins | sample PhyAR2_FD_201041 | JGI IMG/M metagenome (GOLD analysis project Ga0308156, IMG submission 201041) | Phyllosphere microbial communities from UC Gill Tract Community Farm, Albany, California, United States - DLSL A.R2 | ecosystem: Host-associated > Plants > Phyllosphere > Unclassified | place: USA... | reverse complement strand
GTTCGCCAACCAGACCCTCGCCCAGATCGACCTGTGGGCGAACAAGGACAGCTACGAGAACAAGGTGTACCTGCTGCCCAAGCACCTGGACGAAGAAGTGGCCCGCCTGCACCTGGAAAAGATCGGCGTGAAGCTGACCACCCTGACCCAGGAACAGGCCGACTACATCGGCGTGCCGGTGGAAGGTCCGTTCAAGCCGGATCATTACCGCTACTGATGCCTGGGCGGTACCGGCCAACGGCCGGCAGTACGGGCATGCAACACACAGACGGGCGCCTTTCGGCGCCCTTCTGTAATCGGGGGGTCCCCGTCAAGCAGACACTTTCAACGTAGCGCTTCTGGCGTGTGCGGCACGGTACTCGGCGGGGCACATGTAATGATCCACCGGTTTCTGCTCAGGTCATGCGGTTAAATCGACGAACCTGCTGGCTCACTCCCGCGTAATGGGCAAATCTGCAGATCCATTGGCCGGATGCGCCGGCCTGCACTTTGCGGTGTGAAACAGCCATTCGACAGTGGTCAACACTGGCGCTGTCGTGGATTTCCCAGCCAATGATCCTGCAGCTGTACAGATCCATGATAGAAACAGATGGAACCAGCGCCCTGCCACGTCGGCAGACGGCCAGATCATGTCCAGCACCACACCTGTCCGGGTGCGGTAGCCACGTGGGTTTGTTCAGACCTTTCCCAACTCAGCGTGCCGATGGAAAAAGCTGTACAGGACGGGCGCCTCCGGGCGCCCGTCCTGTGTGTGACCAATGTCAGGATATACACGCACTAGGGTGGTCCAGGATCAATCCGTGCAATGCGATACTCCCCAGGCTCCTGCTCTTCTTCTGGCACCCAGTCAGGCCAGATCTTGCTGCGCGCATCCAATTTATAAAGTGTATCGTTCCAGTGAATCCAGTACGTCTGCAACGATTCTCCGCCGTCCTCCCGACAGCAATGCGCCAGCACTACAGCGTCTACGGCCACCTGCTCACTTACGCCCATCAGCAGTTCATCGGCTTCACTGCATTCGCTGGCGCTTGGATTGTGGCGGCTTACAGTCTCCTGCATCGCGAGGAACTGGTCCGCCCATTGATGATCGGCCACGACAGCAACCGCCGATTCGTTGCCTTGGATCGCAACCTGCCTGCGGCTCTGCTGCAAATGCGTTAAGTCCGGAGCGCGAGCAAGTCGGGCGTCGTACTCGGTGAAGATATCTGCGGTGATCAGCTCAGTGGCTTCAGCCCGATCCAATACCTGGCGCTGTTTGTTGGCGTAATCCGTCCATAATTTCCCGAAAGAGGAAGCCGCTGGCTCCCGCGCAAGGGGGTCTATCCCCACTCTTGGTGAACTGACGCTTGTGTTTTGCATGGCTCTGAATATTACTGACCTTGACACGGAAAACAAGTCCTTAACAAGTCGATCACCATCATCCTTCGGTATGAAGATTTGAGCAGGAGCGCGCCACTTAGAGGCCATTCGCGTCCTGGGCCAGAGGCGCCCCCAGCCAGCGCAGCCCCGTTGGCGAATTTCCAGCACCACTACGCGCAGACCTTGCAGCGGACGTTGAGGTGTAACTACTGCCAACTTCCATCACCACCTGGGACGCTGCAGCCTTGAAGTCAATTTGCCGCCTCATGCAACTTTCCGGGCAGGCATCTGTTTCCGAATACCCGTTCTTATGGCCGGTGAAACTTCCGAGGTGATGAATGTAATTTTCACCCGCATACTTCTCTGGATTCAGCTTCCTCAGCTCGGAAAGGAAGTAAGCGTCCGCCGCAGCCTCCGCACATGGGCGAATCCCGAAGGTAAAGTAGTACTCACCATTTTTGATGATCTCAATATTGTCAGGCTTTAGCCGTCCTGCCGCCACCTCTTGTTGCAATAGCTTGCGCTGCTCCTCCGTCATCTCTATGGGCTTTAGTTTGGTCGGATCTTTCGGCGCATAGTTCATACCCATCAGATACTCGTCCTTGTTCTGTGCGATCACTTCACTCTCGATATAGCCGTACTTTCCCACTTCATCCGGATGGGCCTTGACAATTACGTTCTCCGGATGCAGTGCAGGATCCGCACCAGGTACCGCGCGTTGCAACTGCTTGTTGCTGACGAAGGTCTTCCGGTAACTAAGAGTGCCGTCGGGCGTCTGTACGTTCACGTCCTCGATATAGATGTTTCCGCCATCAATTTTTTGCTTCGCACCATCTACCCAGAGCAAGTCCTGGACGCTGCCACGATGCGTTTCCCACTTTTTCGAGGCAGCAGACAACGGCGCCCCGCTCTTCCCTGACTTCGTCACGTCGTTCTGGTACGCCTTTTCTTTGCTTTTCACAGCAGAAAGGACCGCTTTCTCGTCGCTGTACTCAATTTTTTTCCCGCCGGAGCTCTTTCCGTAATGCTCCTCCAAAAGCGCTCTGGCCTCCGCGTACGCGCTTCCATGCGTTTTACCCAAATACTTCATCGCATCCGTCCGGGCCGACATTGCAGCTGGCACGAGCTGCCGCTCGACTTGCTCACGGGCCGCGTCGATCTCCCTACGGCCCGGTACCACCGCTGCCGCCAGTTGCTGCTGCCGAACTTCATCCAGGCTCAATTCCTGCGCCTTGGCCGCAAGTGGGCAAGCGTCATCAATACCTCTTTTAGTCCGGCGACCACCGCTACCACACGCCGTAGGGTTGCTTTCCATGAACGCGTATTCGACACGCTTTTTCAGCGTAAGCTCACCAAGGGCAGCCAGCTCGCCGGGGTCCAGCTGTGAATGGATCGCTTCGTCCCACGATCCCGCAGGCGTCCATTGTCCGCCCGTTCGAACCTCGCAGACAGCCCCCCGACAGCGCACCTTGCGAACCCTTTGTCCAGGCTGGTCCGAACTCAACTTCAGGATGAGTGAGTCTTTCACGCCATCACTCTTCAAGGTGACCCGCATACCTCTGATCACATCCTGCAGTGCAGTCGCCACCTCAATGCCTTCACTCAGGGTGGAGAGCCTCCCATCGATCAGCTCGCTCCTGGCCTGCCGCCTGTGGCGCGCGGACATCACTGCAGACGCAGCAGCATCACCATTCGTCCCACCAGACAATGGTGCTGGCAGGCTCCCGCCCTGTTCAACCAGATCCTGCGCTTCATCCCGGGTCATCCAAGGGTAACGCTGACGAACCAGTCGCCCATTGGATTCCGGGCCGGAAAGCAGGAATCGATCGGACAGCTGCTCCGCGTAGAGATGTTCGGGCGTAGAGCCCCGCAAGGCGGCGCTCAGCCGCTTGAGTACCTCTTGCCTCAGCTCTGCATCACTTGCGCTCAACGCCAGCCCCAACCGTTGTCGCAGCAGGTTCGGAGCCTGCATCCGGATCAACGCATCGACATCCAGCGCCGACAGTTCATCAGGACTGATTGAAGTCACCAACCCGTGGCCGGCGCCCAAGCGAAGGCGGTCCCGCCCTTTCTCAAAATCCCCCTGGACAAGAAAACCACGTCCATTGGATAGCGCAGGGGTGTCTGCCCAAGCCTTTGCCAGTGTCGAGCTTCCGGCGAGTTCATCCACACTCTCAAAGGAATCCTGGGCCTTCTTGATGCGTTTCAACGAGACCTCACGGAGAATGCGCCCCCGCGCTACGTGAGAGAGCTGATCAAAACGGCTGATGCCTTCTTCGGCAAGCAACCTGTCCAGACCTCGCTCACCCAACAGCTTGCTTTCAGGCAAAGTCACCTGGATCTGCGTCTTCAGCCCCGCGCGACGGAGCGCTTGGCTAACGTCACCGGAAAGCTGGGAAAAACCACCTGCTCCGTCGGATTGCAGCAGTGCTTTGATCTCACGATTGCTCAGCCAGCGCGCTTCATCAATGTCACTCCTGACCTTCTCGAAAACCGTACTGTCCAGCGTCTGTTGGTCCATCTGGCGCCATTTGCCCCCCTTGAACTCGATGGGCGGGCCGAGTACGCGACGTCCATCGGAGCCCTCCACCATGGCGCGGGGCACCCCCCAGACATCGCGGGCGGATTCGGTCAGCTGACCATCGGCGGCACGGATCCAGGTACGGCCACCACGGATGAACTCATCTGCCCCGCGCCTGCCAGTCCGCTTGATCAATGGCCCCACTCCTGGCACAAGCCCCGCGCCCGCCAACAGCAGACCGGTCTTGTCAAATGTGGCCAACTGTCCAGCAAACTCAATGATTGCCTCGCCTGCCTCGGCTACGGTGGCAATCTGCTTGCGCGCGGTCTGGAACAGGACCCTGCTGACCTTGGAGATGGTGGCCGCGCCAAGCACGGTGCCGGTGCCTTCGGCCATTTTGCCCAGTGCTTGACCCAGGTTGCCTTGCCCCAGTTCATCGACACTTTCGTTCAGAGCCTTCATGGCAAAGGCTGCCGAGCCTGCCGCGCAGATTGCGGCTCCGACGCCGGTGGATGAGGCCAGGCAGCTTATCAACAAGCCGATCTCAGCGGCCGATTCCAGCCAATCCAGCACCGACCGGGGCGCTCCCTTGAGATAGCGCGCGTTGTCTCCCAACACGGTGAACCACTGCTGCACCACTTTGTCGAAACCACCAGGCACGGGCAAGTACCCCACCGTGAGGCCGCCACTGGAACGGGTCCTGCCAAACAGTTCGGCCAATTCAGAATGAACGCTGTGTGGAGCACGCGCCGAGACGAACGCTTCGGCGCGCGCACGATTGTCGGCAAGGAAATCTTCAAATTCCTGCTCGTTCAGCAACCGATCGCCCTGCTCGCCCAGCATGAAGACGTAGCTCTTGCCGTTGGCATGCAGCGATAGCAGGCCGGGGATCGCAAATGCGTCCTCGCCGAGCGTCACTTCGCGCAGTGGCGAGCCAGTGCCCCCCACACGCGCCAGTTCATCCTGCAACTGCTTGCGATCAGCACTGTTGAGACCAGCGCTGCCGGGATTGTCCTCGCTGAGCAGGCCGCGCATGCGCCACTTCAATGAATCAGCCAGTCCTTTGGCCAACTCTTGCCCTTCATCGGTTCTTGGTAGATTGGCCAAATAGTCCTGATAGGACTGGCGGAGCTCATCCCTGCCGTGGGCCAATTCCAGCATCGCGGCCAACCGCGCCGGGAAGATGCCCTTGTTCAATCGAGCCGTCAGGGTATCGTCGGTCCGGGTCTGGCCGTCCTTGTCAATCGTCACCACTTCCACCTGCAGCTGGCCACGTTGAGCCAGATAGGGTATGCGATCGGTCCCGGTGTCAGTCAGCTTCAGTTTTTCCCAATCACTGGTCGCCAGGTTCTCCGCTGCCAGCGTGATATTTCTGGCGGCCCGCTGCCCCGTGCCGGCTGCTGATCCATCGATGCGATGGGTCAGCAGCACCTGGTGATTCTCCTTGAGCTCGGCGCCCGATGCTGATCCACCATGCCGCCCCTTGTTGAGCTCAGTGTTGATCATCTCGTTGATACGCAGACGGGCATGTTCGGGCCAACGCGGCACCTGCTTTTGCAGGCGGTCGTAGGTGGCAATGGCCTGATGCACCTTGCGGCCCAGCGGACTCCACAGCCAACGCTGCTGTTGACTCAGCGTTGATTCGGATGCATGGACATCGGCCAGCAGCCCAGACGCCGCTTCTTTCCCCCATTGCACAAACGACGATTCATCTCCGCCAACGGTGCGGACATCCAGTGCTATATGCGACTCTCTGCTCCAGCCCTCCGGCCGCCCCAGGTAGCTTGTGTCGCGCAACAGGCTTTTGAGAACGTCGCGCTTGTTGGCTGGTGCCGCCTTGACGATGCGTGAGGTGAAATCTTCGGTGATTGCAGTGCCAGATGCAGCCCGGCGCTCATCAAGATACTGCCTGAACGACGATTCACTTTTGAAACTGTGCAATGAATGTTCGTCGAAATTGTAGATGACGACCTGGCCGCGCCGGTTGTGATCCGGGTCATTCAGCGTGCTGCGCAGCACGAGATATCCGGGCACAGAGAATGTTTCGCCCTTCCCGGCGTCGGCCAGGCCGGTATAGTCCAGATAGGCATATTCGACATGGGGATCCCCATTGGAGAAGGCGGTCGCAATCTCCAGGCCACGCAGCACCGAGTTCGGGCCAGCTTGCAGATTTCCTCGCGCCTTGGCCTCCAGCAGCGCCATCTTGAACTTAAGGTTCGTTGTCCGTGCCAACACCCCCGTATGGTCTTCCTGCTGAAGGCCCTGGGTCAGGCCAGTACACCTTGGATCGTTCAACACCGCATTAAGGCGGGTTGCCTGGCTATCTGACACCGCCTTTCCCTGGTAGGTCAGCTGGACGGGCGCGTTGCCATTTTTCCGATAAAGACAATATTCCAGCAGCGGCAGTTCATCAGGCAGCGGGTGGCCGTCAACGTAGCCGTTTGGCAGCCTGACTAGAATCTGTTCCGCGTCATCCTCCTGCCATCCGTGTGCTTCCAACACCTCCCCCAACGTCGTCTGGGCACTACGCGTGATGGCTTTCCAGTGACCATGATTCTCTTCAATCTGCCCCCCCAGAGCAACCCATAGCTGGCGCTCACCCGCAGTGAGATGACTCAACCACCGGGTATTGTCGAGCGTTGCCAGATGGTCTGCCAGGGCCTGCTGGATGTTGCGCTGGGCCTCACGCTCGCTGGCACCGGGCACCGGAGCGTCTGCAGCAATCCTCCCGGCCTCGCGCTTGCGGCGTTTTATCGGCCCCTCCTGCACCCAGGGCAGCACCCGTTCGGCGCTGAGTACTTCGCCGGTGGTCGGATCCAGCACCAAGGTACTTTCCAACGCTTCAAGTTCCGCCAGATCATGGATCCGGAGCAGCGGCTGTACAGGCGGCTCGGTGGAAGACGCAGGCCGTTGCGCAGGCGGGCCTGCGTCATCCGTGGCGGCCATCCGATCATAAATCTTCTTCAGCGCATAGATACAGCCCGCAACAATCCCCCCTTGAATGACTGCAGGTACCAATGCCGGCGCGTACCCGAGCGTCGTCGCCGCCACGGCAGCTGTTGCAGTGACCGGCAGCAGCGGCGTTTGGGCGGCATTCCGCGATGCCGGAGATCCGATGGCGGGATGATGCAGGTCGCTGGGCTGATCCGTGCCATCGGCACCGGTGCTATTGTTGACCGATACCAGCTGTTCACCTGCCTTGCTCCCGTGCAGAGTGCCGTGAAGCCATTGTGATACTGTCGCACCCCAATTATCGAAAGCGTGATGATCGACGCGGGCTCCCTGCAGATCTTCAATCAAGTCTCGCAGCGACGCGGTGTTCGACTCTCCAATCGCCTTGGCCAGCAGCTCACTGGTGTGTTCGGACTTGTCGCCATGCATCACCTGCTGCATCGCTGAATAGCGCGCGCTCGCGTCAGCGTCGGCAAATTTTTTCCGTAGCGTTTCAGGAAGCGCGTCCAACGCCTCCTGAAGCGTGTGATTCTGCTGTTGGCTCTCCGAGAGTACTTTCACCAGCTCCGCATTGGGTGCCGGTGGCGACGGCGCAGCCAGCAGCGCGCCTCCCAGCCGGTTCACTACCGTCAGCTGCTGCCAGTAATCCGGCAACTTGGCCACAAGGCGCGATACCGGATGCGTCAGCTGGTTCGTATCGGGTCCCAGCTTGGGCAACACCTGACTGACCTTCCACAGCACGACCGCAACGGCCAGGGCGGGAACCAGTTGCTGTACTGGCAGTGGAAAACGCGGCACACCGTGCTGATCGATCTGCTCATGCAGCGTGTACAGCCCGTTGCGAACCTGCTCAGGCAGCGAAAGAACCAGCGCATCCAGCGTTTGGTTATTGCGAAGCGAAGGCAGCCATGCGGCGCCCGTCAGCGCGATGGCTTGCAGCACATCCGGCCAGCGCCCGGACTGAGCGGCCTGGTGAATACCGGACACCAGCGTAGCCCACTGAAACGGCACACCCAGTGCCTGTCCAGCCGCATGCATGGCACCATCCCGCAATGACTGTTCTGGCAGTTTCAGCAGGGCCGATACAATGCATGGGTCGAGCGTCATGCTGGCTTTCCGCGCAGCCAACGCCTCACTCAGTGCTTTGTAGAGTTGCTCGAATGCTACGACATCATCAGTCGCAGCCTTGAGTAGCCGGTCACCGAATCTAGCCCGCAGATCGGCTGACTCCTGCGGACCGCTCTGCTCGATGTCCTTCAGCAAAACAGCAGCCCTCAGCACGCGCGATTCGCGCGGATCCTGCACGGGAATATGGCGGTTCTCCAGCCTGGCCTGGACCAAGGGAGGCGTCTGCGCGGTGCGGGAGAGCGCGCTGGCGGAGACGCGCACATTATTGAGACCGGCTGCTGCGTGGAGAGCAGAACCTTTGGCTGCGGGTACGGGTACAGACTGCACTGGACTTCACCTCTGAAACGGGAAGCCATCAGCTTTGCGTCTACGCGACCTGTACTCTACCGTTGGTATGTATGGAAACTGCCGGCTATTGTCCATCCTGTTACCAATGTAACAAGCCATCGGTTTGGATTCGACCCATGTGTCAAGGATGATCTGAACGAATGCTCCGGTAGTACAGGCAGCTGCCCGGCAACCTGAGACAATGGCAACACATGTTGAGGAAACCATCCATGCAGCTGCCGTTCGGCGCCGCCAAGGGCCTGGACAAGCGCAAACAGCCTCGCCGGGAGATCTTTCCTGGCGAGACTGGGATTAGGCATATATGAGTTTTTCGGATTGCTGCACCGCGTGAAGTGCAGCGCTGCCAACGTGGCCGCCGTTACGGTCACGCATGCGCTTTGCACGGCCAGGAAGACTACTCCTGTGCCGGCGCGTGCGTAGAACTGTGGGGCTGCAAGGCCGCCTTGCTTGTTGCGGACTGGCCAGGAGCACGGCTCAGGTGCTGATACTGTTCACGCTGACCAATTTGTGGATGACACGCCGGCAGCTGATGCCGGTCCAAGGGTAAACCCGCCTGGGAGTTCCTGCTGGCACCTCCAAAACAGCAGAACATTACCAACCTGAAATGTCAGTCGGTCGCAGATCGTGCCCGACCCGAGAATTCAGGGCTCAACGTTGGTTGTTCAGAGCAACCTTGATCAAGAGCTGGAAGAAGAATTCGCAAAGCTCGATTCAAGTGTTGCGCTTGCAAGTTGAGACCGCCCTGTTCATGGGTCGGGCACCGTTGCCAGCAATGCGCCGACGGATCGTTACACCGCCTCCTCCCCAGTATAAGGATTGAAGATGCGATCAGGCATCTTCGTCGGGGACGTCATCAGGACATAGAGGACGTCGTCTACTTCCTGGACCGCCAACACCTTGGTCACCGCCCCTGGCACAACAGCGACATGGTCGGCCAAGAAAGTGTCTGCCAGATTCTTTTTATTGACGCTGTCATCATAAATGTAGACCACCTGCTTCGTTGCTGCCGCCGGAGCAGCGTCGCGCGTCCATCTGTCGTTCCGCCACTCCAGCGCGTTGAAGAACTGCGTGGATGCTGATTGAACGCCTGCATCCCGGAAGCTTTCACCGACACCCCGTCTCAGGCGCTCAGCCCCATTCGGAGTGACATATGCTGCCCGATAGGCACGCCCGGCATAACTGTTCAAGTGAGCAAATTCGTCGAGAAATGCCTGCGTAGCCGGCGTGATGATCCCACTTCGAAGTGACACGTTGATCTGTGCTGGCCGAGCCGATCTCCGCGGCCGTGTAGGTTCGCTCGCTTCCAGCGCCCGCCGGTGCGGCCAGGCCAGCACTAGCGCGCGTGTGCCTGCTGAGCGTCAATTGCGGCCCCCGCCCGGCGGATCTGGACGAGGTCGACTTCGTACCGCGATCGGCATGACCTGAACTGCCCTGGATCGAATCGCGCGTGTACAGCGCCCTCTGCGGGGCCAGATGCAGATCACCTCGCCCAGGACCCGGGACCAGCGCCGCCGTGCGCCGGGAGCTTGCACCGGCCGCCGAGGGTGGCATCAACGCCAGGAGAGCCGTCGCTGCAACCACGCCGCAACAAACCCGGGGACAGACGACGTCGCAGCCCGCGTTGTTCCGGTATTGGAGACCGCCTCCAGTTCCCGGGCCAACGTGCGCGTCATCTTGGGCGCGAGACAGGGCTGGCCGGACACTGGCTTGCCGGCGGCCAACCGCGCTGCTTCGTTTTTCCCAGCGCGTGCCGGGTGGCCTGCGCGGGCAGTGAGTTAATACGGGGCATAGGCAATGATTCGGCAGCTGGGGACCGATGCACTCTATGCAGCGTGCAGACTGTACTCAGCACTGCATGTGTCACTGTGTGTACGTGGATCCTGACGTCGCTCCTTACAGCCAACCCGGTCAGCGCCGAACGGCGGGGCGGCAGGAGGGGGACCCCTCGGCATGCCGCTTAACGTTCATCTCGATGAAGCGATATACTAGCCACACCCGCCGCCGCCCGTGCCATGACCGCCATCAGCTTCGAGTTCTATCCGCCCAAGACCGACGAACAGCGGACCCAGCTGGATCGTGCCGCGGCCAAGCTGAAGGCATACACACCCGAGTGTGTCTCCTGTACCTTCGGTGCCGGTGGCTCAACCCTCAGCTACACCGCCGAAACCGTGCGCCATCTCAACCAGCACCACGGCTTGGATGCGGCACCGCATCTGTCCTGCGTGGGTGGCACCCGCCAGGAGATCGGCGAGCTGCTCACGCTGTACCGCGCCATTGGCTGCCGGCGCTTGGTCGCCCTCCGCGGTGACCTGCCATCGGGCATGGGCTTTCCCGGTGACATGCGCTATGCCGCCGAACTGATCGCCTTCATCCGCGCCGAGCACGGCGATGCCTTCCGCATCGAAGTGGGCGCCTACCCGGAAACGCATCCGCAGGCACAGGACGCCCTGCTCGACCTGAAGCACTGCAAGGCCAAGATCGACGCCGGTGCCGATGCCGCCATCACGCAGTACTTCTTCAATCCCGATGCCTACTTCCACTTCGTCGACGAAGTGCAGCGACTTGGGGTGCAGGTGCCGATCACCCCGGGAATCATGCCGATCTCCAACTTCAGTCAGCTACGTCGCTTCTCTGAACAGTGCGGTGCGGAAATGCCGCGCTGGATTGGCCGCAAGATGCAGGCCTACGGTGACGACGCCGAATCGGTGCGTGCCTTCGGCGCCGAAGTGGTGGCCAGGCTGTGCCAACGCCTGACCGAAGGCGGCGCCCCCGGCTTGCACTTCTATACGCTGAACCTGGCCAAGCCGACCACCTCGGTGCTGAAGCTGCTGGGCAGCTGAAAGTACGCTGCGTCATCGGGATCGGCGCTACGATGCACCCATGACCCCGGCCATCAATCTGCTCAAGAAGCACGGCATCGTCCACAGCGTGCTGTCCTACCCCCACGATCCCGATGCCGCTTCCTACGGTGGCGACGCGGTGCAGCTGCTCGGGCTGGACCCGGCACAGGTCTTCAAGACCCTGCTGGCCAGCACCGAGAAGCACGCACTGCTGGTGGCGATCGTGCCGGTGAGCGGCACGCTCGACCTGAAGGCGCTGGCCGAGGCCGCCGGCTGCAAGAAGTGCGAGATGGCCGACGTGGAGCAGGCACAGCGCGCCACCGGCTACCTGGTCGGCGGCATCAGTCCGCTGGGGCAGAAGAAGCGGCACCGCACCGTCCTGGATGCCAGCGCGCAGGCGCTGCCGGTGGTGCACGTGAGTGCCGGGCGGCGCGGGCTGGAAGTGGCGCTGGCACCGGCCGACCTGCTGCAGCTCACCGGCGGTGCGTATGCGCCGATCGGCAGGTCGCGATGATCGGCAGCCTGTTCGAGCGCCTGTTCGGCACGCCCCTGCCGCCGCTGCAGGAAGGCCGCCCCGGCACCGCCCTGCTGCGGGCGCTGGGCAGTGGCGACTACGGCCTGCTGCGCACCGCAGCGGCCACCATCGCCCTCACCCGCGACGCGTCTTTGCTGGATGACCTGGCGTTGCAGTTGCCGTACGTGGAGGCGGCCCGCGCGCGCTACAACACTGACCCGAAGTGGATCCGCGAGCATTACGAACTGGATTTCGTGCTACTCAAGCTGCGCCACTGGCGTGACCACGATGGCTGCCTGTGCCAGCTGTATCCGCACTGGATGCATTACGAGCCGGGGCGCGAGATCGCCAGCGGCCATGTGATGCCCATCGCCACGGGTGTGGCCGAAGGTGGCTGGGGCGGTACGCAGGACGCCACCTGCACCGTGTGCGGGCGCGGGTGGCGCTGCACCGATCGCGAGTACCACGCGCCGTGGTGGGAGTGGAGTGCGCTGCCGCAACCCTGATCGTGTCCCTGGGGGTAGAGCCACGCCATGCGTGGCTGCCGCGATGCCGGGAGCGGTGCAGCCACGCATGGCGTGGCTCTACCGGGTCATCCGGTTACGGCCGCCAGTTGGCATTGCTCTCCCAGAACGCCACCGCACGCGCATAGGCGTCACGGTCCAGCGGCACGCCCGATCCGCCCTCGTCCACGCCCAACGCGTTGCGCATCATCGTGATCGGCGCCATCGGCACTTCGTCCGGCTCGGCGGTGTAGATGCAGCCGACGATGCCCCAGTCGGCGTCGATCGGCGAGCCTTCCTTGGCCAGCTGTTCGGCGCTGTAGAGGATCACCACCAGGTAGTTCGCGCGCGGCGATTCCACGCCTTCGAACCAGCGCACCAGCACCGGCAGTTCGTTGCGGTTGCGCGCTTCGTACGCGCTGTGCAGCTGGTGGCGGTTGGCGTCGGTGATCGGCACGGTCAGGCAGCGCGTGCTGGTCCAGTTCCCGTACACGAACAGCTTGCAGAACGGCGCGTAGCCGTTGAGCACCTTGAACGGCGCGTGCGCATTGAGGTGCGCCTGGAACTGTTCGGCGGTGCAGTCCTGGATGGTGTTGCCGCGTGGGACGCGCGGGAACAGGCGGGGACGGGCGAATTCAGTGAGGACGATGGACATGGCGGGACCATACCGAACCGCGCGCAGGCCAACAAGCCTTTTTGCATGTGAACCTAAAGAATCCAAGGGAGCAGCCGATCTAGCCAAGGCCACACACTTGTAGATTCTTTGGCATGGCAGAACCTTCTGTAGGGACGCATTTTGATTTGTACATCGACTTCGAGAAGAGCGAAGGATCAGCGTCTCGCGTATTCCACGCATCTGCTGGTCTGATCGATGCGTTTACCAAGTTCGACGTGGCGCTATCGGGAATGGTATCGATCGACATTCAGAGCGCATTGGTTCTAGATGATGTGCAAGGCGGGTCTATCCGCTCAAAGCTCAGGAACGTGATTTTTGACATCCCGGATGACGCGCTTCGTGATGGAGAATGGAGAAAGATTCTCGGTCACTTTTTGATAAAGGGAAAGTACGTTCTTTGCAAGTGGCTCGAAGATAATCCAAAGATCGACTCCATTGAACAGGTGACGCAAGTGCATGATTTGCTCTTCATTGCAGCCGAAGAGACACATGCACTTCGACTTCCATTTTATCGACCCATTGCATTCGATGACCTCCTTGAAGCTACCAAGAGGATTGACGCTGCGACCAGACACCTCCTGCCGAGCGATAGCGTGAAGTTCCTCTCTATAGCCGGAGACGCGACACTTCAAAACGAACCTCACTTGGGTGTCGACGCAGCGACGGACATCCTGATCGAGAGAATTGACAGGGTTGAGCGGACTGATCAGTTCAAAGTCAAGAAGCCGGATTTCCTAGGAAAGTCGCAATGGTCCATCAAGATTGATGGACTCTCTCAGTACGCAGACTTCGAGGACCTCACATGGCTTACGAGATTCCAAGCGGGTGATGAGGTTCTTGTTCCAGGCGACTCTCTGCTGGCCAAGCTAGTGATGGATGTTTTCTATGACTACAACGGCAAGGAAGTCCGCAGGGAGTACAAGATCGTGGAAGTCATAGATATCGTTGAGCGCCCCATCGCCCACCAAGCTCAGCTCGACTTAGACTAGATTGCAGGTGGCACGTTCGCGCGCTGGTCGTGGCCTGGCCGGTGCGATGCGGGCACGCAGGCTGTTGGCATCCTTCAAATGGCCATCGTTACGGGAAGGGAATCGCCTACATCAACGCCGAGACGTATCCAGGATCGCCTCCAGCGCCTGTTCCAACCTCGGGTGCTTGAACACGTAACCATCCTCCAACGCGCGCGCCGGCACCACGTTCTGCCCGGTGAGCAGCAGCCCGGCCATTTCCCCGAACGCCAGCTTCAGCGCGAAGGCGGGCGTGGTCAGCACCGCAGGCCGGCCCAGCACCTTGGCCAGCGTGCGCGCGAATTCGGCATTGGTCACCGCCGCCGGTGCCGTGCCGTTGTAGGCGCCGCGTGCGGTGTCATTGCTCAGCAGCCACAGAATCAGCCCAACCAGATCCTCACGATGGATCCAGCTCATCCATTGGTCGCCGTTGCCCATCGGACCGCCCAGCCCCAGCCGGAACGGCGGCAGCATCCGCGCCAGCGCGCCGCCGTCGCGATCGAGCACGATGCCGGTGCGCACCACGCAGGTGCGTATGCCCAGCGCGTCGGCCCTGAACGCCTCGGCCTCCCATTGCCGGCACAGCATCGCGGCGAAGTCATGGCCGGGCGAGGCGGCCTCGTCCAGCGGGGTGGCATCCCCCGGCCCGTAGTAGCCAATCGCCGAACCGGATACCAGCACCTGCGGCGGCGTCGGCAATGCCTGCATCCACGCCAGCAGCGCGCGCGTGGTGCCGATCCGCGAGGCGTGGAAGGCCTGCTTGCGGGCGTCGGTCCAACGGCCCTCGGTCAGCGGTTCGCCGGCCAGGTTCACCACCGCCTGCACCGGTCCCACATCGTCCAGCTGCCCCACGTACTGCACGCCCGGCGGCGGGGTGCGGCCGGGGGAGCGGGTCAGCACGCTGACCCGGTGCCCCCGTTCCAGCAGCTGCTCGCACAGGGGGCGACCGATGAAACCCGTGCCGCCGGTGATCAGGATGTCCATCTTCACTCCTCCCTCTCTGGACAGGCACTGTAATCGACATCGCGTGCAGGTCACGGCAGCAATCTGTTACATTCATCGCGATGAAGCGATATGATGGCCACACACCCGCTGCCGCCGCCGCCCATGACCGCCATCAGCTTCGAGTTCTACCCGCCCAAGACCGATGACCAGCGCGCCCAGCTTGATCGCACGGCGGCCAAGCTGAAAGCGTTCGCGCCGGAGTATGTGTCGTGTACGTTCGGGGCCGGCGGTTCGACCCTCAGCTACACCTCCGAAACCGTGCGCCATCTCAAGCAGCACCACGGGTTCGAGGCGGCACCGCACCTGTCCTGCGTGGGCGGCAGCCGCGAGGAAATCCGCGAACTGCTCAAGCTGTACCGCGCCATCGGGTGCCGCCGCATCGTCGCCCTGCGCGGCGACCTGCCCTCGGGCATGGGCCACCCCGGCGACCTGCGCTATGCGTCGGACCTGATCAGCTTCATCCGCGCCGAGCACGGCGATGCGTTCCGCATCGAAGTGGGTGCCTACCCGGAGACGCATCCGCAGGCCAACGATGCGCTGCTGGACCTGAAGCACTTCAAGACCAAGATCGACGCCGGCGCCGATGCCGCGATCACCCAGTACTTCTTCAACGCCGATGCGTATTTCCATTTCGTCGATGCGGTACGCGCGCTCGGGGTGACCGTGCCGATCGTGCCGGGCATCATGCCGATCTCCAACTTCAGCCAGCTGCGCCGCTTCTCCGAACAGTGCGGCGCGGAGATCCCGCGCTGGATCGGCAAGAAGATGCAGGCCTACGGCGACGATGCCGAATCGGTGCGCGCATTCGGTGCCGAAGTGGTCGCCGGGCTGTGCGAACGGCTGGTGGCCGGCGGCGCGCCGGGGCTGCATTTCTACACCCTCAACCTGGCCAAGCCGACCACCCAGGTGTTGAAGCTGCTCAAGCGCTGATCCCTGCGCAAATCGCTTGCAGATAACGCCGGCGCGGCTACTCTGCTGCGATGAAACTGCTTCTGCCGCTGCTGCTGTGCGCGTTGTGCCTGCCTGCCCCGGTGTCGGCGCAGGCGCAGCGCGTGAACCGGTGTACCAACGCGCAGGGCCAGACCGTCTTCACCGACCGCCGCTGCGACGCGCTTGGCGCCACCGAGCGGATGCCCGCACGCACGCCCACCGTGGGCAACACCGGCATCTACCGCGCCGGGTGCGCGCGTCGGCTCAGCGAGTTGACCGGGCAGATCCGCGATGCGGTCAGCCAGCAGGACGTGAACCGGTTGTCGTCCATCTACCTGTGGAACAACGTCTCCAACGCCACCGCCAACCAGATCATCGGGCGGCTGGAATCGGTGGTGCAGCGGCCGCTGGTGGATATCGCGCCGGTGTATCCGGCCAGCGATGAGGGTGCGGTGGTGGCGCCTGACGCTGCGCCGGTGCTGGGCAGCGATGGGCAGCCGGTGGCGGACGTGACGCCGCGCCGGCCGCGCCCGGTGGGGCTGCGCTTGGAACAGACGCTGGGCAGTACGGCGACGCCGGCGCGTACGGTGTTCGGGCTGCGGCGGCAGTACGGGTGTTTCTGGATCACCCTGTAGCGCCGGGCTCTGCCCGGCAGAAGGAATCGCCAGGCATGGCGGCCTGGTGGCATCAATTGCCGGGCAGAGCCCGGCAGTACGGGGTCAGGTGGGCCAGAGCGCGCGGATGGCGGCGATGCCCTGGGCGCCGTGTCGGCGGGCCTGTTCGATGTCGTCCGGGTGCAGGCCACCGAGCGCATACAGCGGCAGCGAGACCTGCTCGCGCAGGGCTTCAAATGCGTCCCAGCCCAGCGGCGTGCCGCCGGGATGACTGGCGCTGGGCTGGACCGGGCCGAGCACGGCGAAGTCGCAGCCCAGCCGTTGCGCGGCCTGCAGCTGTTCCAGGTCATGGCAGGAGGCGGCCACCAGCTGGTCGGCCGGCAGCGGGCGGGCGTCGAGCTGCAGCAGCTGTTCGCTGCCCAGGTGCACGCCCACGCCCAGCCGCTGGGCCAGGTCGATGTCGCGGTTGAGCAGCCACTGCACGCGGCCACGGTGGGTCTGGATGGCCTGTTCGGCCAGCGCCACTCGGGCCGGGCTGGCGGGGCTGCGCAGCTGGATCCGGCTGACCCCTGCGGCCAGTGCCTGGGCCAGGCGCTGGTGCCACTCGTGGTGGGCCTGGGCGTGGTCGGCCTCGGGCTCCGGGGTGATCAGGTAGCGGTCGGGCTGGCGCAGTGCGGCCACCACCGGCAGGTCGGCCGGCGGCATCGAATAGCGCGACAGCTTGTCCGGGGTCACCCAGGTGATGGCCTGGCCCTCACGCCCGCGCGGGCTGCCCTTCCAGCTGCTGATCCGGCGTACTTCCAGCCGCAGCCGCTTGTCGGGGTAGATCTGCGGCACGTCCATGATCCACTCGCCCACCTCCGCTTCGATCCCCAGTTCTTCGCGCAGTTCGCGCACCAGCGCCTGCTCGGAGCTTTCGCCGGGCTCGCGCTTGCCGCCGGGAAACTCCCAGAGGCCGCCCATGTCGCGGTCTTCGGTACGGCGGTTGAGCAGGATGCGGCCGCGGGCGTCAGTGATGACGCCGGCCACGACGTGGATTGAACGGAAAGAGGACATCCTTGAGAGGATGCCCAAATTCGGTACTTCCACGCAATGCCCGTAGGACGATCAATTGCCAGAACCGCCCACTTCAGCCCTTATGCCGCCTCTGTGCCCACTACGGTGCCGGGATTCAGCGCTGGATCAGCAAGAACAGGTGACTGTTTGTCCCTGGGCAAGGGCGAAAGCTGGTACTCCCCCTCCCCCGGGTTCGACAAGCTGAAAGATGCCCGCATTCGCCCCCGCGAGGTGTGCGCGGTTCCAGGGCAGCCCAAGGGTACGCCGCAGGAAGGCTGCTCAGTTAAGGTTCACCCCGAGGTGCCTGCCCAACGACCCGTAACTCGCGATGAGATTGCCGGATGCCGTCGGGGACGCATACGCGGCAACGCTCAGGCGCCGGACTTCAGCGCTGGGGGCAGTGATACCGATTTGATAGCTCGTGTCCGCAGGAAGTGTTGCGCCCATTGAGCAAGCTTCCGGGTAATGTCCGCCTGCAGTTGCTCAGCCCCCTCGGGTCGGAACGCCGCGACATTATCGAGCCGGCCCAGCTGCTCGGCAACGGCCTGCGCTAGAGGGCGTGTCGGCGCAACAGGGCTACAACGATCAAGCCTCGCAGAGTCATTCTCACCGAGGTCGGCACAAGCCGAAAGCAAGCTGCGCTGCGGCCGCGGAGGCAACACGGGCCCCTGGTGGTGTCGCGATGGGATTCAACATGAGGGCTCTAGAGGGTGAGGGCGAAACGGCGGAAGCACTCGCCGATCATCCGCTGCTGGCCCAGGCTCACGCCTGCATAAATCGTGCATGCAGCTCATACGCCGCCCCTACCCCTTGCAAGAAACCGGCACAATTTCCGCATGGCCCGGGAATCCGCATGGGCGAGCAGGCCAGGAATATCTCAACCACGTTGCGATGCTCATGAACACACGGCCACGTCAGACGCTGGGCTGGAAGACACCCGCCGAAGTGATGGACAAAGAGATCGCCGAATTCAGATTACGTGCTGCGCTTGCTTCTTGAGACCGCCCAGTGTGAGCCTCTTGGACTATTGCGCGCTGGCTCGCCATGGCGCTTCCGCGGCACCAAAGTTGTTCGCGCCATGCTTACTCAGGAACTGTGATGGGTAATCATCGATCAGACGCTTTAAATAATTTTGTTCATAATCATCAGACCTCTGCAACTCCATTCTAATAAGCTCGTCCGAAGACTCACGAATGGCATGAAGATCACGATCAGCAAGGAGGTGAAGCGAACTTTTGTCTCGCAGAGAACAATAGCGGTAAATGAGGATCGGCAGTGAAACCCCTTTCTCCGCGAGATATCTTTGCACGGCCAGCAACTGCGGAGCCAATTTCACCTCACGATATGATGAGGCAGTGGTAAAAAGCGCCAATGGAAGGTTTGCCTTGGCAAACACTTCATTGTTCCAACCACGTTTAATTTCCCCCTCCCCGAAGCGATTAGCCAGTTCCTTGGGGGTCGCAAAGGTAAGCGTTCCATCCGGGCGCCATGTCTCCTCACATCCGGATTTCCAATTCAGATCAACTTTGCCCACTGCCACGACGTCTCTGGCCGTGAAAAGGTACCCCTGCGGCAAATTGCGACTTCCGCCGTAAGGTTGAACGCCCTTCTCTTCCATGATCAAGGAACAGCTTACTGCTCTATGCGCACCCGGATCCTTTGGGATGGAAAGGATGTTGTCGACTATCCCGGACTTTCGCAGTATCTTTTCTGCTCCTGAGAATTCGATTTCCACTGTAGCCACCTCTCCGTCCACTCTCATCAGCAGCTTCCCTTCCTTCATTAACCCCCTGGCGGTGGCCAGAATGGTTTCTCCGGCATTTTTCGTAGCGTGCCCTTCATCGGTTGCGTGGCCACTGCAGCTGCTCTGCGGTGTAAGTACAGATGCCGTGAAGGTAGGAATATCGCAGGCCGAACGGTTGGTAACGGCCCCAACTGACGGCGATGCCGCGACCTGACGAGTGGTCGGCGCAGCTGCTGGGTCTGCCATGCCTGGTGCATGTTGGCTGCGTCGGGGCTGCGGGGGCGCGCTCGGCACGGTCCTGCTGGCCGGTACCGCGCCGGCCTGGGCCGGCTGCGACAACCCCGCGCCCGGGCAGGACCAGACGGTGACCTGCTCGACCGCAGCGCCCAATCCGGATCCGGTGGCGATCGTCACCGCCGGTGGCGCGTCCAACACCACCATCAACGTGCTGGCCAATGCGCAGCTCGGTATCGCCAGCGGCGATGCGATCACCGTGCAGGCCGGCACCGGGCATGTCATCAACAACAGTGGCAGCATCATCGCCAACGCCGGCCGCGCGCTGCAGCTCAACGGGGCCACCTACCTGACCAACCGCGGCACCCTTGCCGGCAGTACCGGCGGGGTCGTATCCGGTGCCGGCAACGACCGCATCGACATGCTCGGCGGCAGCATCCAGGGCGGCGTGCTGCAGGGCGCGGGCAACGACACCCTGGTGATCCGCGACGGCGTGATCGACAGCGTCGACCAGGGCGATGGGCAGGACAGCCTGGAGATCAGCGGCGGCAGCGTGACCGGCACCCTGCAGCAGGGGGCGGGCATCGACACCTTCCTGATGACCGGTGGCAGCATCGGCGCCCTGCTGCAGGGCGATGCGCTGGACCGCTTCCGCATGACCGGCGGCCGCATCGTCGGCGCGTTCGACGATGGCGACTACGCCGAAATGACCGACGGCCGCATCGGCCGGGTCAACATGAAGCTGGACGACAACACCTTCCTGATGTCCGGCGGCACCATCGACGGCAACCTGGTCACCGGTTTCGGCCGCGACACCATCGTGCTGTCCGACGGCTACATCGGCGGCAACATCAGCGTCAGTGGCGGCGATGACGCGGTGACCATCACCGGCGGCACCGTGCGCGGCGAGATCCGGCTGAGCTTCGGCAACGACAGCCTGACCTGGAACGGCGGCGGCGTGGTACACGGCGCCATCGATTTCGGCGAAGGCGATGACGTCGCGCAGCTGACCAACCTCAACAGCGCCCACCTGGGCGCACTGCCGGTGTTCGACGCTGGGCTGGGCAACGACGTGCTCGGCTTCGACAACGTCAAGACCGGCGGTGTGGCGCGCTTTGCCAACTGGGAACAGGTGGCGCTGCGCGACGACACCCAGCTGGCCTTCGACGGCACCCTGGTGCTGGGCGACAGCGCCAGCGGCACCGGCCGCCTGGACATCGATGCCACCAGCGCGGTGTTCGGCGGTGGCAGCAACGGCGGCGTCGCCCCGTTCACGGCCGGGCAGCTGGCCACGCTCACCAACGCTGGTCGTATCGATCTGAGCAACGGCGGCGGCGCGGGCGACACCTTCACCGTGGTCGGCAATTACGTTGGCAATGGCGGCGCGCTGTATCTCAACACGGTGCTGGGCGACGACAGCTCGGCGTCGGACAAGCTGGTGATCTCCACCGGCAGCGCCAGCGGCACCACCGGCGTGGGCATCCTCAATGCCGGCGGTGCCGGTGCCTCCACCGTGGCCGACGGCATCCTGGTGGTGCAGGCGATCAATGGCGCCACCACCGCGCCCACCGCGTTCGCGCTGTACAACCCGGTCGCCGCCGGTGCGTACGAGTACTTCTTGTTCAAGGGCGGGGTCAGCGGCGGCACGGCCGAGAACTGGTACCTGCGCTCGACCCTGGTGGCCAGCGTCACCCCGGCCCCCGCGCCGCCGCCCGAAGGCCTCCCCACGCCACCGCCTCCGCCGCCGGAGAGCATCGGCGCACCGCCGGTCGACCTGCCGCCGGCAGCGCCGCCGCCGCCGGATGTGAATCCGCCCGATGACCCCAACCCGGCCGCGCCTGAACCGGCGCCGCCGCCGGAACCTGCCGATCCCGTTGACGTGGCGCCACCCAGCATCGATACGCCGCCGCCGGTACCCACCGAGGTGGCCAGCGTGCCCGGTCCGTTGGCGGTGCCGCCCACGCCCGATGCGGTGCCGGCGCAGGGCGACATTATTCCGCTGTACCGCGTCGAGACCGGCCTGTACTCCGTGGTGCCGCCGCTGCTGCGTGAGACCAGCCTGGCCAGCCTGGGCACCTTCCACGAACGCCAGGGCGAGCAGCGCGTGCTGGCCGGGCAGGGCGGCGTGCGTGCGGCCTGGGCGCGGCTGGTGGGGCAGAGCCACGAACAGCAGTGGGACGGCGACGCGCAGCCCGGCTTCGATGGCGACATCCAGGGCATCCAGGCCGGCCTGGACCTGTACGCCAACGCGGGCGATAGCCATCGCGACCAGTTCGGCGTATTCGTCGGGCGCACTCGTGCGCAGGGCAACGTGACCGGTTTTGCGATCGGCTGGGAAAACGTTGCAGTGGGCCGCACGCGGCTGGATGACAAACACGTGGGCGTGTACTGGACCCGCGCCGGCAGCGCCGGTGGCTACCTGGACGCGGTGGTGATGCAGAGCCGCTACGACGGCGACGCAACCTCCTCGCGCGGGCTGGGCATCGACGTGCGTGGCGATGGCACTACCGCCTCGCTGGAAGTGGGCAAGCCGCTGCTGCGGTTCGGCCAGAGTGCGTGGTGGCTGGAACCCCAGCTGCAGGTGATCTGGCAGCGCACGTCGGTGGATGATGCCGGCGACGCGGTGTCCGCGTTGCGCTTTGACAACGACAACGCCTGGACCGGCCGCGTCGGCCTGCGCCTGGCTGCCGACTACGACATCGCCGGCAACGGCTGGCAGCCGTACATCAAGCTCAATTACTGGCAGACCCTGGACGGCGAAGACCGCATCGATTTCGACAGCAACCGCATTCTCAACCAGCAGGATGCGCGTGCGCTGGAAGTGGGCGTGGGCGTGGTGGCGCGTTTCAACCGCAACGTCAGTGCGTTTGCGGTGGCCGATTACACACGTGACCTGGAAAGCAGCGCACGCAAGGAACGCAAGGTCATCGAAGGCAATATCGGGCTGCGGCTGGACTGGTAGCTGCACCAGTGGCCGAGCAGGCCTAGCGCACCCGGCGAGCCGCCGTGCCATAGGTGACACCTGTGGCGGATGATGCAGCCGCCCTAAAGCGGACAGGGACGCCCGATGCCCCCCATCGGGCGTGTGCACACCTTCAACCATTCCGCTGCGTCGCGTCACTGCCTAATTGCAGCTTCATTTGGCTGGCGCCGGCCTGATAGGCCGGGTGATCCCACAGTTCCGGGCCCTACCAGGCCACGTAAAGCCGTATGCCAACCAACGTGCACACTGCCGTGACCCGGGGCCAGGTCACCCACGGCGGCGCACAGTTACAGAGGCTGTTAAGGGTAACGCGCCCCAACCCCTGGTGTGGTGCCGACGCTCTTGCCTACCACCGGCGAGGTGCACAGCGGCAAATCAATGGATGCTGCAGTCTTAGGCATGATGTGTACTGAAGTTGCACCGCTAGTGGCAGCGAAATATTTGCCGACACGTAGCGTCAATGCATTGATTTTGATCAAGTTGCAAAAAGCCATAACCTGCGCGGTGGCCCTGCGAGCGCTCAGGCCAGCAACGGGATTTTCAACCGATCCAGCAGTCAGGGCGATGCATTTTCAGAACGCGGCGATACCCCGCGTGATGTGCTCAGTCAAGCAACACCCCGCCAGCAGAAGACCTTCGCGGGCGCCATCGCTGAGTTGGTCACCCTGGCGGCTACCCGCCCGCGCGCACTCTGCTGCGTGCAGCAACTCGATAACGCACCGCAGCCTGGCCGCCGCCAGGCCGGCGCGTGTGCGCGCGGCGGCCGGAGGACCGGATGGCCTTGGCGGCGGCGCAGCCGCCGCCAAGGCCAGTTCAAGCGCAGGGGCAACATCGGGCGGTACGCGCTCAATGGCATCGCCCAGAGTGGCGAACAGCGCGGGGTAGGCTGAGTGCATCACGTTGGCCTTCGAAAGCGAGTCTCATGACCCGCCAACGTCGGGTGGCGGACGATACGTGGTTCCAATACCGGTGACTAAGCATTTGTCCGGTGGGCGCGAGCCCCCCCCCCGTACCGCCCGCCAGAGAAGCACAGACGGATTGCCAGCCGGCGCCGCCATCGCATAAGGCGACGCCGGCTGGCAAGCGTAAACAACGCTTAGTCATTCGGGATTGGAAGCCCAGCCACCCGTTGTCGGTGGCGCAGGTATGGTGCCGGACGGTGCCGGCCTCCATCCAATTGATTGACCTGAACGCGTTGCACTGCTCAAGAGGCGCACCCTCATAACGCACGGCCCTGAACTACGCCGGCCGTGCAACCTGCCCCGCCGGCGCGATGCTGTTGCCTCGCATCCTCAATGCCGTCAAATGCGTGTAGCCGCGCGCTTTTCGCACATTATTGCATAGAGTGCGCGCCGTCATCCGCGCCCCGCCCGCTGGCGGGTTGAAGAACCCGGTGGTGGCGCGCACAACAACGCTCATGCCTGGGCGGTCGACTGCTGCCAAGCGGACCCAACGTTTGACAGAATGAAACAGTGGCGCGTTCGCCTCTTCACCTGGGCACTATCTGCCGGCAGGCTTAAGCCTCACCCATCCTGCTCGATAAGCCAATGCTCAATAGCGTCCAACATTCCTGTACATCCAGCATCTGGTCTCCGGCTGACCGCCCCTACGTAGCACCGGACGACTTGCACATGATCCCCCTTAGGGCCGTCACTCAGCGCCCGCTCGAAACCGCCAAGGCCGTTGATCCCACTGATCAGCGCCTCACCCCGACCGACCCTGACATCACGTTGTCCTCGCTGCTCAGTGGCCAGAAAGGCTGGTGGGAGTCGGGTAAATTTGCCTTCGCTCCCTTGCCGCGTCCCCAGCCGCCCGTCCGCACCCGGTCACCCCTCCACCCGGTGTGGGGCACGGGTGCAGTTATCCATCCCTCGCCCTCTGCCCAACCGGCTTACCCCAACCGGCTGCAGGACGTACAGGCTGGGAGCAAGCGACAAGCCCCAGCACCATCTCTGAACATCGCTTGGTGTGGTGGCGCAGTGTCGGGACCCGGTAATAGCGACATAGGTTGAAGACCCAACCCTGCCCCTTGCCCTTGCAATGCAAGGGCAGGGGCCTTCGCGCCGGCACGATTGCCGGCGCGACAATCCGCTCGGCATCAAGCCCGACCAGGAACGCAGAAAAAACCAGACAGCGCAATCAGGCGCGCTTCGGCATGAAAGCGCACATCAGCGTGGATGCGGTATCGGGCTTGGTGCATCACGTGAAGTGCGCCACTGCCAATGGGGCAACGTTACCGTCACGCATGAGCTTATGGTCGGCAAGGATCACTGCCTTCGGACCACATCGTAAGCTCACCAATAGCGTTGATTCGGCTCTCAATCCATGCACGGGATAGCTATCAAATCTGGCCATTTCCCCATCTTTGTCGCAATACGCATTATCGAGAATGTCGACCGTTACGTGATCGTCAAATAGGGTTCTGCCCGCATCCTGCGCGTCTCGGATATAGCACGTTGCTTCGTTCTGGGTATGGAGGCTATTTGGTAGCGCACCGGTCTGTGGAGAAGCACGTAGCGGTGCGCCGCCAGGCTGTGGCGGATTCTGGTCCACAATTTTCTCTATCCCCCAACGGCCTTCGCTGAGAAGATGCACCGTTGGAAACGTCATTCAAGAATCTGCAACGACAACGTTCTGCGCCGGCAGTTCGCGGTGGCAGCTGCTAAACCAGCAGTTGACGGGCGCGCAATCGATCACTAACACCAACGCTGAGCCCGGTATCTTGGCCGAACTGGCGCTTGCATGACTCGCATATCCCTGGCTTCGTCCGCCGGGCGTCATTACAGATCGTTGCTAGGCGCGGGCCATTTGGACAAGCCCCGCGGCCCAAGGCGCGGTCGGAACGACGACACCGCGTGGACTGATGTCGCATTTGCCCATTGCGCGACAATCCGGACAGAGTGAAACTTAAGCTACGTTCATACAGGAGTCTGGCTGATGCTCTCGACCGCGACGGCGCGCACCGGCCTCCCGCTGCAGATACACACCCCGAGGCCGGCCGCCGGCTCCCTGTCCTCCCTGGCGGCCGGCGTCACCCACATTGCCAATGCCGCCCTTCCCAGTGTTGCACGCGATTTCCGGCCCGAGCTCATCGCCTGCAACGGCGTCGCAGCCGCCCCCACACCGGGTGGCATGCTGGAGTTCCCTGAGGCCGTGCACCATGGTGACATACCGATCACTTTGGCGGCGCTGCTCAGGCCCCCGAAGCGCCTGCAAAACGAGTTGACGATATTCGTTGAGTGCTGGTATGACACACCGCTTCGCGCGTGCCTGCCGGTGGCCGAGCTGCCCCGGATTACAGAGCGGGTTGTCGACAACATGCTGAACGGCATCACATGCGTGGACCAACATACGCATGACGGCGTCCGCGCGGCATTGTGGGAAAGAATCAGTGGCATGCTCGAGCTTTCCCTTCGCCAAATCTGCGAAACCAACCTTCCTTTGCAGGCGGGTTGCGTGGCCGATGGACAACCCATCCCGCGCCCACTGCTGGTGGAGTTGAACAACCTGCTCTGGATGCGCGCCTTGATGCAGATCGAGCTGCACGGGTGAACCAATGCCACGGCGCACCTGTGAACAATGACATGCGCGCCTGGCCAACCTGCTCCTGCAGACCACTGTCTTGGACATTCATCATGTATCCTATAGGCAATCCCAGTAGCGCCGCCGGCACTTCACGCACGGCCGCAGTTGCAGACAACTTCGCCCACTACCTCAAACAAGCAGCTACCCTGCTGGAAGGGCTGCGCGAAGCGGTCAAGCGCGACAACGCACCGCCCACCATCAGGGCGTGCATGAACAAGTGCCAGACTCTATCAGGCGAACAGAAAGCAGTGATGTACCAAAAAATGGCGCTGGCATTGGCTGATGACCCCTGCGCCGATCTCGGAACAGCGCAGCACAGCCTCTCCAACCCTCACGAGTTGAATGAGTACTACGCTACATTGGCTCATCTCGCGGGCGCACTGAAGGACGTGTCGGCAAGCTACCAGCTACCGGGCATATATGGTTTCCTCATGCTCGCAACTTCCCTCCAAAGCTGTCCCTATATCGAGCAGGACGCTGGTGCAAAGCGCGGCGCCGTTGTCTCGATGCTCAATTGGCAGGCAGAGGCCGTGTCCGCGCTGTCTTTGAATGCGCCTGAACTGCGTCCTGATCCGCAACGTGATGCAGACGCGCTTCAGCCCATCAAGCTTGCGTATGGGCTTGAAGAACCCACAAAAAACGCCGCGATCATCGTCGAAATGCTTAATGCCCGCAACTCAGCAATGCAATGGCAACAATGGCAACCGCCGGGCTATCCGCTAGAAATTGGATCATTGTCTCACGCGGCGCCAATGTGACTCTGGCGCCACGCCCCAGATGATCAGGTCAGCTGACCGTGGCAGTGCTTGTACTTCTTGCCACTGCCGCAGGGGCACGGATCGTTGCGGCCCACCTTGGGCTCGTCACGGCCCACCTGGGCCACGCCGTTCTGCGCCGCTTCCACCTGCGCAGCCTCTTCGTCGGCGCTGTAGCCGCCGGCGTCCTGGTGCTGGAACTGCGACTGCATCAGGCGCGCCTGCGCCTGCTGGCGTTCGGCCTGCTCCAGCGCTTCCACTTCTTCTTCGCTGCGGATGCGCACGCGCGCCAGCAGGGTCACCACTTCGCGCTTGACGTTCTCGAGCATTTCCGAGAACAGCTCGAAGGCTTCCTTCTTGTATTCCTGCTTGGGCTGCTTCTGCGCGTAACCGCGCAGGTAGATGCCCTGGCGCAGGTAATCCATGCGCGCCAGGTGCTCCTTCCAGCTCTGGTCGAGCACGGTCAGCATCACGTGCTTCTCCAGCGCGCGCATGGTCTCTTCGCCCACACCCGCTTCCTTCTCGGCGAAGTGCTGGTTGATGCGCTCCTGCACCTTGGCGGTGATGCCTTCGGCGTCCAGCTCCTCGTGCGACTTGACCAGATCGGTCAGCGACATGTCCACACCGAAGTCCGACTGCAGGGTAGCTTCCAGGCCACGCAGGTCCCACTGCTCGTCCACCGAGTTCGGCGGCACGAAGCGGGCAACGATGTCGAAGATCACGTCGTCGCGGATGCCATCGACGTTGTCCTTCACCGACTCGGCGTCCAGCAGTTCGTCGCGCTGGGCGTAGATCACCTTGCGCTGGTCGTTGTTGACGTCGTCGAAATCCAGCAGGTTCTTGCGGATGTCGAAGTTGTGGGCCTCGACCTTGCGCTGTGCCTTTTCAATCTGGCGGCTGACCAGGCGGTCTTCGATGACGTCGTCTTCCTTCATGCCCATCATGCGCATGGCCTTCTGCACCCAGTCGGAGGCGAAGATGCGCATCAGGTTGTCTTCCAGCGACAGGTAGAAACGGGACGAGCCCGGGTCACCCTGGCGGCCCGAACGGCCACGCAGCTGGTTGTCGATACGACGCGATTCGTGGCGTTCGGTGCCGACGATGTGCAGGCCGCCGGCCGCCTTGACCGCGTCATGGCGCTTCTGCCACTCGGCCTTGATCGCGGCCTTCTGCTCGTCGGTCGCGCCTTCGCCCAGCTCGTGGATTTCCGCTTCCAGCGAACCGCCCAGCACGATGTCGGTACCGCGACCGGCCATGTTGGTGGCGATGGTCACGGCGGCCGGACGACCGGCGTTGGCGACGATGGTCGCTTCGCGGTCGTGCTGCTTGGCGTTGAGCACTTCGTGCTTCACACCCGCCTTGCGCAGGTGCTCGGACAGCATTTCCGAGGTTTCGATCGAGGTGGTACCCACCAGCACCGGCTGGC
>Ga0308156_1001430_pt1 | contig 28206 bp, 20 predicted proteins | sample PhyAR2_FD_201041 | JGI IMG/M metagenome (GOLD analysis project Ga0308156, IMG submission 201041) | Phyllosphere microbial communities from UC Gill Tract Community Farm, Albany, California, United States - DLSL A.R2 | ecosystem: Host-associated > Plants > Phyllosphere > Unclassified | place: USA... | reverse complement strand
AAACCCTGCCGGTGAGTTTTTAGCCCTGACTGGCTGGGTTCAGGCCGCTGAAAGCGGGGAAAGATTGATAAGGTTTCGCTTTGCAGCAGGCTGACACTGAGCAGGTTTCGCCCGCCAGGCGATGGGGAGTTTCAGGTTGCCTGAGCAGGCGGTCGCGTCAAGGGGCGGACGCCCGCCCCTTAACAATCCCGGCGTCCGGCGGCCTGCGCGCCACGCTCCGCGCGGTCCCTTCGTCACTCCCTGCGGCCGACGGACCGGCCGGACGCGCCATCCCTGGCACGATCCGTCCTTTCGCCGACCTCCTGTCGGCTCTCCTGGCCTCCGCTCACTTCTCAGCGCTGCGGACGCCTCTGGTAAAACCCCCGTCTGTAATTATCTTTTCATTTCGCTGTTGCCGTGCTGTCTGATGGCCCGTTGCAAAGACAAACCTCAATAATTACCGGGATGACGAACCCAACTTGAAAAAGACGAAACAACCGCTGCGATCTACAAAGCCGCGCTGTCTGCCGACCCGATAGAAAAGATAATCCCAAAAACCCACAGCGATAAAATACCTAACATAAAAAAAGAGATAACAGCGGGTGGGTTAAATAACATTTTGTCTGCTGAGCCGAAAGCCAGAGGCAATCCCAAAAACCGACAGCGATAAAGTACCCGACATAAAAAAAGAAATAACAGCGAGAAGTTAGGAGGCCGTCAGAACCGCTGAGCCGATGAGGGATTTCAGGACGAGCGACAGGGAGGTCGCGAAGAGGCGGGTTCGTGCCAGGGATGGCGCGTCCCGGTGTTCCGTGAGAAATCCGGAAGAGGTGAAGGGACCGCGAAGCGGCGGTGAAGCAGGCCGGAGCCCGGGGTCAAGGGGGCGCGGCGACTGGCGCCCCCTTGTCGGTCGCCGGCAGCGGCGAAGCTGAAACTGCCGCAGCCAGCCGGCGAACGAAACCTGCTCATAGCCCCCGTTCGCGCAGCGAACCCCCAAACCTCACCGGCCGGCGAACGAAACCCTCTCAGCCCCGTTCGCGCAGCGAACCCCAGCCCGTGACCACCATGTGAACGAAACCTTCTCAGCCCCGTTCGCACAGCGGACACGCAGCTCCTTACCCGATTGTCATCAGACTGGCATTCCCGCCGGCTGCGGCGGTATTCACACTCAGCGAACGCTCAATCAGCAACCGTTCCAGCAGCAGATTGGTCTCACCGCGGGCGAAGCCCTGCACCGAAACAATCGCGCCTTCGCGTGCGGCAATTTGCTCACACAGGGTGCGCAGCTGATCGGCATCACCGTGATAAATCACCGCATCAAATTCTGCCGCTAACGGATCACGCGCCAGGGTAATACGCGCTTTCACCGCGTCTGGCAGGGAAGTCAGCAGGCGACGATGCAACTCATCATCCTGCCACAGCGCCTTGCTGCCCACGCTGGTGACGGCGGCCAGTTGCACTAACGCATCCTGCTCGTTGTCGGCAAGGCAGAGCACCTGATCACGCGGCAACAGCGAGAACGTGTTGCGCTCGCCGGTCGGACCGGGCAGTAACCGTACCACGCCCGCCTGCGCCAGATCGGCATAGTGCTGGCACAACGCCGCCAGTTCAGGCTTCTCTTTAGCCCAACCCGTCAGCGCCTGATGAGGTGCCAGCAACGCCTGACGCAGGGTGCTGTCGGCAGGGCGCTCGGCATCCTGACGATCAAACGTCAGTCGCAGCGCGCCGTCCGGACGATGCGCCAGCAGACGATAGAGATAGAGCGGTCCGCCGGCTTTCGGGCCGGTACCGGATAATCCTTCGCCACCAAACGGCTGCACGCCAACCACCGCGCCAACCATATTCCGGTTGACGTAGAGGTTGCCGACTCTGGCATTCGCCGTCACCTGAGCAATAGTCTCGTCGATGCGGGTATGTACACCCAGCGTCAGGCCATAACCCGAGGCGTTAATCTGTTCAATTAACTGCGGCAGATTATTGCGGGTGAAACGCACCACGTGCAGTACCGGGCCGAACACCTCTTTATCCAGATCTTTAACCTGATCCAGTTCAATCAGGGTCGGTTTGATGAAGGTGCCGCTGCTCCACTCTTTGCTGTCGTGTGGATTCTCCTGCACCGCCTGATAGACCGTGAAGCCTTTATTGCGCATCGCCTGAATGTGACGCTCAATATTGGCTTTGGCTTCAGCATCGATCACCGGACCAATATCGGTCGACAGGCGCTCCGGATTACCCATCCGGCATTCCGCCATCGCACCGCGCAACATCTTCAGGGTGTGGTCGGCAACATCTTCCTGAATGCACAGCAGACGCAGGGCAGAACAACGTTGACCGGCGCTGTCGAAGGCAGACGCGACGATATCAATCACCACCTGCTCAGTCAGCGCGGAGGAGTCGACGATCATCGCATTCATTCCGCCGGTTTCAGCAATCAGCGGCGTCGGGCGACCCTGCGGATCGAGACGACCGGCCAGATTACGTTGCAGCAGCGTCGCAACCGCGGTTGAACCGGTGAACATGACGCCGCGAACCCGATCGTCGCCGGTCAGCTGCGCGCCAACCGTTTCACCCAGACCCGGCAGCAGTTGCAGCACGCCAGCTGGCACGCCCGCATCCAGCAGAATCTGTACCGCCTGCGCCGCAATCAGCGGTGTCTGCTCCGCCGGTTTGGCCAGCACGCTGTTACCCGCAGCCAGCGCCGCAGCAATCTGACCGGTAAAGATCGCCAGCGGGAAGTTCCACGGGCTGATACAGACCACCGGACCCAGTGGGCGATGGGTTTCGTTATCGAAATCATCCCGCACCATACCGGCATAGTAATAGAGGAAATCGACCGCTTCGCGCACTTCAGCGATGGCGTTGTTGTAGGTCTTACCGGCTTCACGCACCAGAATGCCAATCAGCTGCTGCATCTGGCCTTCCATGATCTGTGCCGCGCGTTCCAGAATTGCAGCACGCTCCTGAGGCGGAGTGGCGAACCAGATCGGGCCGCTGTTGACCGCCGCGTCCAGCGCCTGAGAGACTTCCTGCTCAGTCGCTTCGCGTACCTGTCCGACAATATCGTTCGGCGCAGCGGGATTAACAATAGTGCGGCTTTCACCTTCACCCAGCTCACCTTCAATCATCGGCTGAGCCAGCCACGGCTGCGCGGCACTGCTCAGCAGGGCGCTGGACAGTGAGGCCAGACGGTGTTCATTGGCCATATCCAGACCGGCCGAGTTGACGCGGTTAGCCCCATACAAATCGCGCGGCAGAGGTATCTTCGGATGCGGCAGGCCAATCGCCCCTTCGCTGGCACCCAGCTTCTCCACCGCCGTCACCGGATCGGCGACCAGCTCATCAATCGGCAGTGAGGTATCGGCGATACGGTTAACGAAAGAGGTGTTGGCACCGTTTTCCAGCAGGCGACGCACCAGATAAGCCAGCAGCGTTTCGTGCGTACCGACCGGCGCATAAATACGGCAGGGACGGTTAAGTTTGCCGTCCGCCACTTTGCCTACCACCTGCTCATACAGCGGTTCGCCCATGCCGTGCAGGCACTGGAACTCATACTGACCCGGATAGTAGTTGTTGCCAGCCAGCTGATAAATCGCCGCCAGCGTATGGGCATTGTGGGTGGCAAACTGCGGGTAGATCAGGTTCGGCACCGCCAGCAGTTTACGGGCGCAGGCCAGATAAGAGATGTCGGTGTAGACCTTGCGGGTATAGACCGGATAGCCCTCCAGCCCCTCCATCTGGGCGCGTTTGATTTCGCTGTCCCAGTAGGCACCTTTAACCAGACGGATCATCAGGCGACGGCGGCTCCGTTGCGCCAGGTCGATCAGCTCGTCAATCACGAACGGACAGCGCTTCATGTAGGCCTGGATGACAAAGCCGATGCCGTTCCAGCCTTCCAGTTCCGGCTCGAAACAGAGTTTTTCCAGCAGGTCGAGCGACAGCTCCAGCCGGTCAGCTTCTTCGGCATCAATGTTGATGCCGATGTCATAGGAGCGAGCCAGTAGCGTCAGCGATTTCAGAATAGGGTAGAGCTCCTCCATCACCCGCTCATACTGAGCGCGGCTGTAGCGCGGATGCAGCGCCGACAGCTTGATCGAGATGCCCGGACCTTCATAAATGCCGCGGCCATTGGACGCTTTGCCAATGGCGTGAATCGCCTGCTGGTAGGAGACCAGATAGGCTTTGGCATCGCTGGCGGTCAGCGCCGCTTCACCCAGCATGTCGTAAGAGTAACGGAACCCTTTCTCTTCCAGCTTGCGGGCGTTAGCCAGCGCTTCAGCAATGGTTTCGCCGGTGACGAACTGCTCACCCATCAGACGCATCGCCATATCCACGCCTTTACGGATCAGCGGCTCGCCGCTCTTGCCAATAATGCGGTTCAGCGATCGCGACAGATTGGCTTCGTTATGGGTTGAGACCAGACGGCCGGTGAACAGCAGGCCCCAGGTGGCGGCGTTAACGAACAGCGACGGGCTGCGACCGAGATGCGACTGCCAGTTGCCGTTGCTGATCTTATCGCGGATCAGCGCATCGCGGGTCGGCTTGTCAGGGATACGCAATAACGCTTCGGCGAGGCACATCAGCGCCACGCCTTCCTGCGAGGATAAAGAGAACTCCTGCAGCAGGCTTTGCACCATGCCAGCGCGTCCGGTTGCTCCTTTTTGGTGCCGCAGCTTGTCGGCCAGCTGGTAAGCCAGCTGATGGGTTTTCTCCGCCAGCGCCGCAGGCAGACGTGCCTGCTCCAGCAGCATCGGCACCGCGTCGGTCTCCGGGCGACGCCAGGCGGCGGTCACGGTCGAACGGGTCACCGACTGCGGCAAAATCTGCTCTGCGAAGTCAAGGAACGGCTGATGCGTCTCGTCGGTCAGCGCCTCATCAGCCTCCACTGGCGCCAGGCTGGATAACGGGATTTCAGGCAGCGAATCGCCCGACTCAAGCTGGCCGAGGTAGTTAAAGATCGCCTGTTTAATCAGCCAGTGTGGCGTGCGATCGATACGCTGCGCAGCCAGTTTGATGCGCTCACGTGTCGCGTCATCCAGTTTTACCCCCATGGTGGTTGTACCCATGACTCCAGTGCTCCTTATAGTGGTTCGATACGGCGTGGCTGCACTATCACTTAAGTTGCAACTTTGTGCAACCGTGTTAAATGTGAGCCAGTTAACACCCTTTTAACGCCGTCAATTGTTAATTTTTGCAATGCGGCACGGATATTGCTGCAAGATCCTCGCCAACCTGACGGGCCTGGCAAAGCGCGGTTTATGTGAGGTTGCGCCGGGTTGCAACTGACGTTATGTGAGCGAGTGCAACCTCTGAACACTTTTTCGCAATCGGTTAGTGAAATCGCTGTAACGCCTGTGTTAAATCCATTGTGCGCCGAACGCCTTTCCGGCAGGATACCGCGCCGCAGGGAAATGGCTAACGCCCTGACGAGGATAATCGGTCCGTTTTGCCCCGTTCCGGCAAGCAGGCAGCTGGCGATTTCTCTGGGATATCAAATAATAAGTGGAGAGACAGATGAGTCTAAGTACACCGATGCTGGTGACCTTTGTAGTTTATATTCTTGGGATGGTGCTGATTGGTTTTGTGGCATACCGCTCAACCAAAAACTTTGATGACTATATCCTCGGCGGCCGCAGTCTCGGCAGCGTAGTTACGGCGCTGTCTGCCGGTGCGTCAGACATGAGCGGCTGGCTGCTGATGGGATTACCCGGTGCCATTTTCATCTCCGGCATCTCCGAGAGCTGGATTGCCATCGGCCTGACGATTGGTGCCTGGCTGAACTGGAAAATTGTTGCCGGTCGCCTGCGGGTACAGACTGAGCATCACAATAACGCGCTGACGCTGCCGGACTTTTTCACCAGCCGCTTTGAAGATCACAGTAAAATCCTGCGCATCATTTCTGCCATCGTGATCCTGGTGTTCTTCACCATCTATTGTGCTTCTGGCGTGGTGGCTGGCGCACGTTTGTTCGAAAGCACCTTTGGGATGAGTTACCAGACGGCGCTGTGGGCGGGCGCAGCCGCGACCATCCTCTACACCCTGGTTGGCGGTTTCCTCGCGGTGAGCTGGACTGACACGGTGCAGGCCAGCCTGATGATTTTTGCGCTGATTCTGACGCCGGTGTTTGTCATCATCGCGGTCGGCGGCTGGTCTGACTCCATGGCCGTGATTGAAGCGAAAAGCCTCGAAAACCTCGACATGCTGAAAGGTCTGAACTTTGTCGCGGTGATTTCACTGCTTGGCTGGGGACTGGGCTATTTTGGTCAGCCGCATATCCTGGCGCGCTTTATGGCGGCCGACTCCCACCGCTCAATCCGCACCGCACGCCGTATCGGTATGACCTGGATGATCCTCTGCCTGGCCGGTGCGGTCGGCGTGGGTTTCTTCGGTATCGCTTATTTCCAGAACAACCCGACCCTGGCGGCGGGCGTCAATGACAACGCGGAGCGGGTATTTATCGAACTGGCGCGGATCCTGTTTAACCCGTGGGTGGCCGGTATCCTGCTGTCAGCGATTCTGGCGGCGGTGATGTCGACCCTGAGCTGTCAGCTGCTGGTCTGCTCCAGCGCCCTGACGGAAGATCTGTATAAAGGTTTGCTGCGTAAAAACGCCAGCCAGAAAGAGCTGGTGTGGGTCGGACGTCTGATGGTGCTGCTGGTAGCGCTGATCGCTATCGCGCTGGCGTCTAATCCGGAGAACCGGGTGCTGGGCCTGGTAAGCTACGCCTGGGCGGGCTTCGGGGCAGCGTTTGGTCCGGTGGTGCTGTTCGGGGTGTGCTGGAAGCGCATGAACCGCAACGGCGCGCTGGCGGGCATGATCATCGGCGCGTTAACCGTGCTGGTGTGGAAGCAATATGGCTGGCTCGGCCTGTATGAAATCATCCCGGGCTTCCTGTTCGCCAGTATCGCCATCGTGGTGTTCAGCCTGATAGGACGTGAACCTTCAGCCGAAGCACAGCAGCGTTTTGCCGCCGCGGAAGCGGAGTTCCAGACTAAATAACGCGCGCAGAGCGTAAAAAAGCCCGCCGGTTAATCGTAGCGGGCTTTTTTTTGTTACAAAGATAAACCACTCAAATGCGAAATTATCTCATCCGGCAACTTGTTTTTTTCGTGGCGATAATGATAATCGGTATCGTTTACATTTTACCTGATTTTACTTTTATTGACGCTGCTTAACATTCAAGAGGTTGGCGATGTTTGTTCCGTTTCTCATCATGCTGCGCGAAGGCTTAGAAGCCGCACTGATTGTCAGCCTGATAGCCAGCTACCTGAAGCGCACCCAGCGCACCCAATGGTTTCCTGCCATGTGGGCTGGGGTAGTAATCGCTGCGGCGCTCTGCCTCGGGCTCGGGCTGTTCATCAACGCCACCACCGGCGAGTTTCCGCAGAAACAGCAGGAACTGTTTGAAGGGCTGGTTGCGCTGGTCGCCGTGGTTATCCTCACCTCGATGGTGTTCTGGATGCGCAAAGTGGCGCGCAATATCAAAGTGGAGCTGGAGCAGGCGGTGGACCAGGCGCTGCAACGCTCAGGCCGCGGCGGACTGGCACTGGTGCTGATGGTGTTCCTGGCGGTGGCGCGCGAAGGGCTGGAGTCGGTATTCTTCCTGCTGGCGGCCTTTACCCAGGATGTTGGCTACGCACCGCCGATTGGTGCGGTGCTGGGGCTGGCGACCGCGGTGGTACTGGGCATGCTGCTTTACTGGGGCGGTATTCGCCTTAACATGGCCCATTTTTTCCGCTGGACCAGCATCTTTATCCTGTTTGTCGCGGCGGGGCTGGCGGCCGGGGCGATTCGGGCTTTCCATGAAGCAGGGCTATGGAATCGCTTTCAGGATGTGGCGTTTGATCTCAGCAACACCTTATCGACCCATTCGCTGTTCGGTACGCTGCTGGAAGGGGTACTTGGCTATCAGGAAGCCCCCAGCGTCAGCGAAGTGGTGGTCTGGGGCCTCTATCTGATCCCCGCTCTGATTCTGTTTTTTATGCCCGCGCGTCCTGCCGCGTCGGCCACTGTGCGCTAAGCCATTTATCGGGCGTGCCTGCCGCGCTCAACAACGTGATAGGGAAATAAACATGACAATGCGTTTCCGCCGCAAGGCACTGCTGGTTCCTTTGCTGGCGATCTCCGCCTCCGCTGCCGCTGCGGTGCCTCAGGTGACCGTCAGCGTTAACGACAAGCAGTGTGAACCGATGACCTTAACCGTTAAGGCCGGTAAAACTCAGTTCCTGATCAAGAACAACAGTCAGAAAGCGCTGGAGTGGGAGATCCTGAAAGGGGTGATGGTGGTTGAAGAGCGCGAGAACATCGCACCCGGATTCAGCCAGAAGCTGACCGCCAATCTGCAGCCAGGCGAATATGAGATGACCTGTGGCCTGCTGAGTAATCCGAAAGGCAAGCTGGTGGTTGAGGCCGGTGACGCCGCAGCGAAAAGCGCGCCGTCCGAGCGGATGCAGCTGGTCGGCCCGATCAGCGCCTACAAAGCCTATGTCACTGAGCAGGTGAATCAGCTGGTGAGTGGAACTCAGGCCTTTACCGATGCGGTTAAAGCTGGCGATGTTGAAAAAGCTAAAGCGCTGTTTGCCCCGACGCGTCAGTATTATGAGCGTATTGAGCCGATTGCTGAGCTGTTCTCCGATCTCGACGGCAGCATTGACGCCCGCGAAGATGATTATGAGAAGAAAGCGGAAGATCCAAAATTCACCGGTTTCCACCGGCTGGAAAAAGCGCTGTTTGCCGATCACAGCACCGAAGGGATGGCGGGTTACGCGGATCAGCTGAACAAAGACGTTAAAGATTTGCAGACCCGCATCAGCGAACTGGCTTTCCCGCCAGCCAAAGTGGTCGGTGGTGCGGCTGGGCTGATTGAAGAGGTCGCCTCCAGCAAAATTTCAGGTGAAGAAGATCGCTACAGCCGCACTGACCTGTGGGACTTCCAGGCCAACGTAGACGGCGCCCAGAAAATTGTCGAACTGCTGCGGCCGATGGTCAGTCAGGCTAACCCGCAGTTACTGGCGAAAATCGACGGCAACTTTAAGAAAGTGGATGCGATCCTGAGCAAATATCGCACCAAAACCGGTTTCGAATCGTATGAGAAACTGACCAGCGCCGATCGTAATGCGCTGAAAGGACCGATCACCGCCCTGGCGGAAGATCTTTCATTACTGCGTGGCACCCTGGGTCTGGATTAATCATGAGTCGTCAGGAAGATGACGCGCAGCCCGCGCGTCGTCGTTTATTAAAAGGTCTGGGCCTGCTGGGTGGGGCGGCCGCACTGGGTGGCGGTTGTCCGTTTCACGCGGCCGCCGCCGACAGCTTTTCACCGGGCACGGTAACGCCGCAGGCGCGGAAACAGGCGCAGCCATTTTATGGTCCGCATCAGGCGGGCATCGTGACGCCACAGCAGGCGTCAATGATGCTGGTGGCGTTTGATCTGCTGAGCAGTGACAAAGCAGAGCTGGAGCGGCTGTTTCGTCTGCTGACCCAGCGCATCGCTTTTCTGACCGCTGGCGGTCCTGCGCCGCAGGTGACCAATCCGCGTCTGCCGCCGATGGACTCCGGCATTCTGGGTGCCACTATCGCCCCGGATAACCTGACAATTACCGTGTCAGTGGGGGATTCGCTGTTCGATGAACGTTTTGGTCTGGCACCGCATAAGCCGAAAAAACTGCAGCGGATGACCCGTTTTCCCAACGATTCACTGGATGCTGCCGAGTGCCATGGTGACCTGCTGTTGCAGCTGTGCGCCAACACCCAGGATACGGTGATTCATGCCCTGCGTGACATCATCAAGCATACGCCCGATCTGCTGGGCGTACGCTGGCGGCGAGAAGGGTTTATTTCCGATCACGCGGCGCGCAGTCAGGGGGCGGAGACGCCGATCAACCTGCTGGGATTCAAAGATGGGACGGCCAATCCCGATACTCACGATCGTGCCCTGATGAATCAGCTGTTATGGGTGACGGACGATCAGGATGAACCGGTCTGGGCACGTAACGGCAGCTATCAGGCGGTGCGCCTGATCCGTTTTCGCGTTGAGATGTGGGACCGCACGCCGCTGGGCGAGCAGCAAACCATTTTTGGCCGCGATAAGCTGAGTGGGGCGCCGCTGGGGATGCAGCATGAACGCGACATTCCGGATTATCACAACGATCCGGATGGTGAGGTGATTGCGCTGGATTCGCACATTCGTCTCGCCAACCCGCGAACCCCGGAAACCGCCAGCAGCCTGATGCTGCGTCGCGGCTACAGCTATTCGGCAGGGATTTCCGCTTCAGGGCAGCTGGAGATGGGGCTGCTGTTTGTCTGTTATCAGCACGATCTGGAAAAGGGCTTTATTACCGTCCAGCAGCGTCTGAATGGCGAAGCGCTGGAAGAATATATCCGGCCGTTTGGCGGTGGATACTTTTTTGTTCTGCCCGGCGTCGCCGATGCCAGCCATTATTTAGCCCAGCCGTTACTCGAAGCCTGATTAAATTTCATCCATCCTGCTCTGCCTGGCCACCGGCGGAGCATTTTTTTGTCTGATAACCCGCTCAGACGCTTTTTTTGCTCAGTTTTAGCTGAAATTTTAACGCGATTTTGAGTGTGACAAAATAAAATAAAGCATTGAAAATAAAATAATATTCTGTATTTGACTGCTAAAGTGTTAACACCCGATTCGCAATTACTTTGCCATGAAGTAAAATTACTGTTGCAAAGCGCCAATAAAATGGTGCACTTTATTCAGTAAGCGTAATCAGACGTGTTGATGTATCACACTGGAGTTCGCGCATGGGTCGATTCTTTTATGGAAAGTCTGTATCAGTAATTAGATTGCGCTTAACCGCGAGGGCTATTCTGCCTCGTAACATCCTCCTCTCTCCAAGGTTCTCTCTTGTCATTTCGCATCCTTTTTTTACCGGTATACAGCAACGCTGTACTGCTGCTGCATGCCTGAATTCATGGCCTGTCACGGCTCTAAAGGAAGCCAACTGAAACCTCTAAAGCGTTCACGTAATCGCAACGGGCTACTGGCCTGACGCGGGAAATGAAACCAACTGTAAGGTGCCACTATGGGAAGACAGAAAGCAGTGATCAAAGCGCGTCGGGAAGCAAGACGAGTGCTTCGCAATGACTCCCGGAGTCATCGTCAGCGTGAAGAAGAATCGGTCACTTCGCTGGTGCAAATGGGTGGGCTGGACTCGATTGGCATGGCGCGCGATGTGCGCGACCGGGGACCGATAGAAGCCCGTAATGAAGCTCAGGCACACTATCTCAACGCCATAGAAACGAAACAGCTGATCTTTGCTACCGGTGAAGCCGGTTGCGGCAAAACCTGGATCAGCGCTGCGAAAGCGGCAGAGGCCCTGATTCATAAGGATATTGACAGGATTATCGTTACGCGCCCGGTATTACAGGCCGATGAGGATCTGGGATTCCTGCCCGGCGATATCTCCGAGAAATTCGCCCCTTATTTCCGACCGGTGTACGACATTCTGGTTAAACGTCTTGGCGCATCCTTTATGCAGTACTGTCTGCGTCCGGAAATCGCCAAGGTCGAGATTGCCCCGTTCGCCTATATGCGCGGCCGGACTTTTGAAAATGCCGTGGTTATTCTGGATGAGGCGCAAAACGTGACCGCCGCCCAGATGAAAATGTTCCTGACCCGCCTGGGCGAAAACGTCACGGTCATTGTGAATGGTGATATTACCCAGTGCGACTTGCCCGCTGGGGTGCCTTCCGGTCTCGCAGACGCGCTGGCGCGTTTCGAAGAGGACGAGATGGTTGGCATCGTACGTTTCGGCAAAGAGGATTGTGTGCGTTCTGCGCTGTGTCAGCGCACCCTGCACGCGTATAGCTAGCGTTTGATTGAGTAGCAGTGTAGCGCCCAAACCCGGCTTCGGCCGGGTTTTCTTATGGTGGGGCGGGGCTTCTCACCCCCTCTCTGAACTTTGCACAAAACTACGCATAAAAAAAAGCCTGAACTTTCGTTCAGGCTCTTCTTTGAATGTGGCGGTGAGAGGGGGATTCGAACCCCCGATACGTTGCCGTATACACACTTTCCAGGCGTGCTCCTTCAGCCACTCGGACACCTCACCACATTTTTTCCATTGACCGCGCCGGGTCAACGGGGCGCTACTATAGGGAGTCGGCTGAAAAGGGTCAAGCACTATTTTTCTCTTTTGTTCTATTCGCTTAAGCTCTGAACGAATCGATTTAGCGTTACGCACTCCGCCGGTTTTGTCATCAAATTGAAATCCCAGTGACACAAAAATATCACCCGATCGTCGCAAAATTACCGCCTGAAATCATTGATATTTTTTGCTTACAAGGATCGAATAATGAAAAAGCTTCCTCTGTTTACCCTCTCTCTGCTCGCTTCAGCGATCGCGACTTCGGCCATAGCGGATACCGACCTCGTTTCCCGAGCGGCGCAGGGCGATCTCAGGCAGCATGGTGGGGCTCGTCGGCTGACCGGTGACCAGACTGAGGCGTTAAAAGCCTCGCTACGCAATAGCACCGCCAAAAACGTCATCCTGCTGATTGGCGATGGCATGGGTGACTCTGAAATCACCGCGGCGCGTAATCTGGCAGAAGGCGCAGGCGGCTTTTTTAAAGGTATCGATGCGCTGCCGCTGACCGGCCAGTACACCCATTATTCGTTAGATAAGAAAACCCACAAACCTAATTACGTCACCGACTCGGCCGCGTCAGCCACGGCCTGGGCAACCGGCACCAAAAGTTATAACGGTGCCATCAGCGTCGATGTTAATGGTCAGGATCAGATGACGCTGCTGGAGCTGGCGAAAGCAGCGGGCAAAGCCACCGGCGATGTCTCGACCGCCGAACTGCAGGATGCGACGCCCGCGGTGCTGTTCTCGCACGTGACCTCACGTAAATGTTACGGACCGGAGAAGACCAGCGAACTCTGTCCGACCAACGCCGCAGAGCAGGGCGGTAAGGGATCGATTAGCGAACAGTTACTGAAAACCCGTCCCGACGTAACCCTGGGAGGCGGGGCAAAATCGTTCGCCGAGGTAGCGAAAGCCGGCGAATATCAGGGTAAAACGCTGAATGAGCAGGCGCAGGCACTGGGCTATCAGCTGGTCAGCGACTGGCAGGGGCTTAACGCCGTCACCGTGGCCGATCAGCAAAAACCGCTGCTGGGTCTGTTCTCTGCAGGCAATATGCCGGTGCGCTGGCAGGGGCCGAAAGCCAGCTATCACGGCAATATTGATAAGCCGGTGGTGACCTGTGAAGTCAATAAGGACCGCCCGCTGTCAACGCCTACGCTGGCGCAGATGACCGCCAAAGCGATCGACCTGCTGCGTAACAATCCGAATGGTTTCTTCCTGCAGGTTGAAGGCGCATCAATTGATAAGCAGGATCACGCGGCCAATCCTTGTGGTCAGATTGGTGAAACGGTGGACCTGGATGAAGCGGTCCAGCAGGCGCTGGCATTTGCCCGTGAAGAAGGCAATACCCTGGTGGTGGTGACGGCGGATCATGCCCATAGCAGTCAGATCGTTGAGAACGGCACTAAAGCACCGGGACTGACCCAGGCGCTGAACACCAAAGACGGTGCGGTTATGACCATCAGTTACGGCAATTCAGAAGAGGATTCGCAGGAACATACCGGATCGCAGTTGCGGATTGCGGCCTATGGCCCGCATGCGGGTAACGTGGTGGGGCTGACCGATCAAACCGATCTGTTCTATACCTTAGGAAATGCAATGGGGCTGAAGCTGCCTGGCCAGTAAAAGCCGATGCGGGGCGGTTTACGCCACCCCGCATCCAACCTTAGCTCTTCACTTTATTAGCGAAGCTTTTGCGCAGCTTCTGCAACTTCGGTGGGATCACCGCCAGGCAGTAACCGTTACGCTGACCGGCACCGTCCCAGTAATCCTGATGATAGGCTTCGGCCGGATACCACTCTTTCAGCGGCTCGATAGTGGTTACTACCGGCACGTCGTGATCGGCCTGGGCACGTTCAATCGCCGCACGGGCTTCTGCTTCCTGTTCGGCATTAGCCGGGAAAATCGCTGAGCGATACTGGGTGCCAATATCGTTGCCCTGACGATTAAGCTGGGTCGGATCGTGGGTCACAAAGCTGATGTCCAGTAAATCGCCATAGCTGACTTTCTCCGGATCAAAGCCGATGCGGATCGCTTCTGCGTGGCCGGTGGCACCGCTGCAGACCTGTTCGTAGGTTGGGTTGGGACGGGCACCGCCGGTATAACCGCTCTCTACCGACTCCACGCCGATCACATCCTTAAATACCGCCTCGGTGCACCAGAAACAGCCACCCGCGATCACTGCATATTCGATTGCCATAATGATTTACTCCTGTCAGGTCGAAAGAGGAGAATGGGGACGAGAGGATCCACTTTCAACTAAATCAGCATCTCTGGTTTAAAATCTTTGCTTTTATCCAGCAGCTTATCGCTCATCACGCTGAAGCGGCCTTCACCGGTGTAGTGCAGCGTAGTGGGATATTCCGGCTGTTCGGCGACGTGCGCTTTAACAATTTCAAAGATAAACAGGTTGTAGTTATCAACCATCGAATCGTCATACAGCTGACATTCGAAACTGGCAAAACATTCGGCGATCATCGGTGCGCGGACCACCTGCGCCGGCTCAGCCGTCAGGCCAAAGGCGTCGAACTTATCCAACTGGTCACCGTGACTGTTACCAATCGCCACCACCTGATCAATCAGCGACGCCGAAGGCACATTCAGCACGCACTGTCCGCTGTTGCGGATCAGTTCGTGACTGTAGTTCATGCCGGCAATCATACAGCCGACCAGTGAAGGGGAGAATTCAAGTACGGTGTGCCAGCCGAGGGTCATGATGTCGTGCTGATCCTCAAACTGCGAGCTGAGCAACAGCACCGGACCCGGCTCGAGATATTTACGCGCTTTGCTGACCGGAAAAGCGTATTTGTGCATGCGTTGACTCATGGCGGAACTCCCTGAACGGAACATAGCCATTAAGTGTAGAGCACCACGCCAGCGCAGCGCTGGCGTCAGCCCGCAGAATCAGCAAAAGTGCGGCCGGGCACCATTCAGCACCCGGCAACGTCCGGTCTTAGCGGCCAACCCGAGCCTGTAGTGCCGCAGGATAGCGGTCGCCTTGTACCTCGACAGCAGCCAGCGCCTGATTAATGCGCTGCAGGTCTTCGGTGCTAAGGTGCAGCTCCGCAGCCTGCAGGTTTTCCTTCAGGCGGTGCAGTTTGGTGGTGCCGGGAATCGGAACAATCCACGGTTTTTGCGCCAGCAGCCAGGCGAGCGCGATCTGTGCCGGGGTGACGGCTTTATCCTGAGCGATAGTGCCGAGCAGATCGATCAGAGCCTGATTGGCGGCTAGCGCCTCGGGAGAAAAGCGCGGAACCTGGCTGCGGAAATCGTCACTGCCAAAGGTACTGTCAGGCTGAATCGCGCCGGTCAGGTAGCCTTTTCCCAGCGGGCTGAACGGCACAAAGCCGATACCCAACGACTCCAGCGTCGGGATCATCTCTGCTTCCGGCTCACGCCACCACATCGAATATTCGCTTTGTAACGCGGTAACCGGCTGGACCGCATGAGCACGTCGCACGGTCTGCACACCGGCTTCGGATAAGCCAAAATGTTTGACCTTGCCTTCAGCGATCAGATCCCGGATGGTGCCAGCGACATCTTCAATCGGCACCTCAGGATCAACCCGGTGCTGATAATAGAGATCGATCACCTCGGTTTTCAATCGGCGTAACGATCCTTCAATTGCCCGGCGAATCTGCTCTGGCCGGCTGTTAAGGATCTGCTGTCTGTTATCCTCGCCAAAGGTGAAGCCAAACTTAGTGGCGATGACCACCCGATCGCGAACCGGAGCCAGCGCCTCGCCGACCACCTCTTCATTCAGCCACGGTCCATAAACCTCAGCGGTATCGAAAAAAGTAACCCCCTGATCGACGGCGGCGCGGATGAGCGCAATCGCCTGCTGTTTATCGGTTGCCGGACCATAACCGTGGCTCAGTCCCATGCAGCCGAGACCCAGGCTGGAAACCTCAAGACCGGACTGACCTAATTTGCGGGTTTGCACTGTTACTCTCCTCTGAAAACGTTGCGGGGAATGCCTGAGAATAGAGCACGGCGGGCGGGCTGATTAGGGGGTTAAAAAGAGATGGGTTTATGAGCGCTGCTCATAAATAGCCGGGGAGAGGGCGTTTATCTGATGCGATCAAGGCGAGCTTAAGGTTTCCTTAATGTGGGGCGAGGATACTCCGGGTACAACATGAGGAGAATGCCATGAAATCTGCTACCACTGCGGTAATTGCTGCACCCGCCCGACCTTTCAGTGAATATGCCGCGCTGCTGATCGCCGCAACCACGGTGATCCTGTTTCTGGCGGCATGGTTTAGCGCCTGAGTCGGCAGCCATCAGAATTTAATGACCGCCCGACAGCCACTACGGTCGCGGCGGTTCTCTAAAAAGAACTGAAAGCGATGCAGCTGCACAATGCGGCTGACAATGCTTAACCCCAGCCCAATCCCGCCATAACGACTGTCCATCCGGATAAATGCTTTACTCAGTTCACCACTTTTACTTTCGTCAATCCCCGGTCCCTCATCTTCCACCGTCAGGGTCGGCTGTTCGCCCGATGCCAGCCGCAGAGTGATTGCGCTTTTTTTGGGGCTGTAACGATGGGCGTTCTCGACCAGGTTACGCAGCAACATTTTTAGCAGCGTCGCGTCGCCGCGCACAAAGATATCCTGCGGCAGATCGAGCGTCAGGGTCTGCTGGTGCGCATCCAGCATGGTGCTCAGCTCCGCCTCCATCGGCAGAATCACATCTTCAATCAGCGCCACGTTCTGGTAAGTACCAGAGGTAAAAGACTGACCGGCGCGCGCCAGCTGTAGCAGCTGCGACACGCTGTTGGTCATCTGATCGAGCCGCTGCAGTAACGGCTGCACGTTAACGTCGCTGTTGCGTTCAATCAGTTCCAGATGCAGCCGCAGGCCCGCCAGCGGCGTACGCAGTTCATGCGCCACATCGGCGGTAAACAGCCGTTCGCGCTCCAGACTGTTATTCAGCCGCGCCACCAGCTGGTTAATCGCCTGGGTCACCGCATCAATCTCCTGCACCGGACTGTGGCAGGCGATGGGGTCGAGATTCTCTTCGCTGCGGTTTTCCAGCTCACGCTGCAGCTGATACAGCGGCCGGGTAATCCATTTTACCGCCTGATAGCAGAGCAGCAGCGTCAGGCTGATCATCACCAGACTGGGCACCGCCAGGCTGGCAACGGCTTCATGCACCTCGCGTTCGACGTGCCGATCCATGTTGCGCTTTTGCAGCTGCGCTTCGACCAGAAACTGAATCTGCTCTTTGCTCTCATGCCACAGCCAGGCGACGCTGATCACCTGGAAAACCAGCAGAATCAAGCCAATGGTCAGGATCAGGCGAAAGCGCATACTGCGATGGTCAATCCGGGGTTTCATGGTGCCTCGCGAATCACGTCAGCCGTCACCAGCGCGTAGCCAAAACCGCGCACCGTGCGGATGGCGCTTTTGCCAATTTTGTCACGCAGGTTGTGAATATGAACCTCCAGCGTATTAGTAGACGGCTCGGTTTCCCAGTTATAGATATCCTGATAGAGGATTTCGCGGTGAACCGGATTGCCCGCTTTCAGCATCAGGCGGGAGAGGATGGCATACTCTTTCGGCGTCAGATCCAGCAGCGTGCCGCCGAGCGTTATCTGGCGATGCGTCATGTCCAGCGCCAGCGCGCCGACCATCAGCTGGCTGTCGCCCTGGTTCACGTGACGGCGAATCAGGGCGCGAATGCGCGCCAGCAGTTCATCCAGCGAGAAGGGCTTGATCAGGTAATCGTCGGCACCGGCGTCCAGCCCGGCGATACGTTCGCTGATGGTATCGCGTGCGGTAAGGATCAGCACCGGCGTCATTTTCTTCTGCCGCCGCAGGCGCAGCAGAAAATGCAGCCCGTCTTCATCCGGCAACCCCAGGTCCAGCACCACCAGGCTATACAGGCCAGTGGAAAAATGCGCTTCGGCATCCCGCACCGTGGTGACGCCATCACAGACGTATCCTTCGCCCTCCAGCGCCAGCATCAGGCCCTGCAATAACAGCGCATCATCTTCTACGATCAGAATTTTCATTGTGGTCGGCTCCGACACATCGTCAAAATGTCATCCGCGGGTAGATATTCGTGGGTCGCGGTGCCGGTTAAACCCAGCATGGTGGAAAACAGATTATCCTGCGAGAAATCGTCTGTCGCCGCCAGTTTAGTCAGACAACCACGATTCACCGCATAACGCTGCTGATAATCATCGGACAGCCAGATCAGCATAGGCACATGTTTCTGGGTATCGGGGGCGATAGCGTAGGGCAGACCGTGCAGGTATTCGCCATTTTCGCCCAGCGATTCGCCATGATCGGACAGATAGACCAGGCTGGTGGTAAAACGATCCTGATGGGCATGCAGCACGCCAATTGCCTTGTCGACGATGTGATCAACATTTAATAGCGTGTTGTCGTAGGTGTTGACCAGCTGCTGCTGTGAACAATCCTGGATCTGATTGGTATCGCAGGTCGGGACGAACTGGCGCAGCTGCGGCGGATAGCGGTGACTGTAGGTCGGACCGTGGCTGCCGATGGTGTGCAGCACGATCACCGCGTTGCCCTTGAGCTGGTTAATGTAGTCATCCAGGCCGTGAAACAGCACATCGTCGTAACACTCACCGTTAATGCACATGCCGGGCAGGTTCAGGCTGGTCATATCCTGGTGCGGCACGCGGTCGCAGGCACCCTTACAGCCGCCATCATTTTCATTCCATAACACGCTGATGCCGGCGCGCTGAATAATATCCAGCAATCCTTCCTGATGGGCGGCCAGCACGTCGTCGTAATGGGCGCGCGGCATATTCGAAAACATGCAGGGGACTGACACTGCCGTCGCCGTGCCGCACGAGACAGTATGCGGAAAATAGATCACATTATCTTTGGCCAGCAGCGGATTGGTCTGGCGCGCATAGCCGCCCAGCGAGAAATTCTGCGCCCGCGACGTTTCGCCGACGATCAGGATGGTCAGATTCTGTTTACCGCCGTTAAGCCGGTCAGGCTGCTGATGCGCATCTTCGCCGATCCGCACCAGCGGCAGGTTCTCCAGCTGCTGATGCTTATACCACGACAGGCTGGCGGCGATGCTGTTGGACGGGCTAAGCGCCTTCACCAGTTCGCGGTTATTGCGGAACAGCGAGGCGTAATCTTTATAAAACAGCAGGGCGACCAACAGGATGATTGCCGCTGAGATCAGGATGCTGAGCAAACGCTGCACCACACCGCGCCAGTTTTGCTTTTTCAGCCGTGGCCAGAATACCAGCAGCGCCATCAGAACGCCGGAGGTCAGCAGGGTAAACAGCAGCTGCGGCGTGATCAGGGCAAACGATTCAGAGGCGGTGGTGTCCATCATATTGGTGATCATCGAGCGATCGACCACGATGTTATAGGTCTGAATAAAAAACTGAGCGGTGGCTGAGAGCAGAATAAACAGCGCCATCAGTACCCGATCGAGCCAGAGAAACGAGGCGAGGGTGATCACAATGTTGATCACGCTGAACGCCACCAGCGGCATCGACAGGAAGACCAGCGTAGCGTGCAGGCTGGTCAGCGGCATCAGGGCCAGCACCTGACGGTAATAGGCCAGATTAAGGAAAACCGCGATATAAACCGCAGCAAGGATCAGCAGAGTAAGGCGGCTGATGACCGGCCTGTTCAGTGAAAATGCCATGATCAAAAAAGTCCGAATATCAAAAGTGTGCTGAGATTGCACTTTCAATATTAGGAATACCTTAAGAAGCTTAAGCTTTCTCCGGTTTTACCGGTTCAGTCGCGATGACCTCGCCTGGCTCCAGCCGCTGCTGGTGCGAAATCAGCGCAGCCACTGCAAAGGCAACCCCGGCCGATTGGGCAGCTTGTGCTTAGTTAACCGCAGCGGCTGGCATGAAACATGCATCTTTCTGGCATAACCCCTGTTTCCGTCTACACTTAATCGGTAGATGTTCTCAGTCAGCCAGTATTGTCAGTAATGAGCTTGTAAGTTTGAGGAGAGTGACCTATCAAATCGCCCTGTTTTACCCCTCAATCACCGCGTTATCAGAATTTCCCTCTTGCTGACCCTACTGCGTCAGGACATCCTCGATTTGAACTCAAATTTCCAAATTCAGGAGAAGTGACGTGACCCAAGCGGTAAATACCTCTGACACGTTCCCGACACTGGAGGGCGGCCGTTACGCCTTCTTTTTTGATGTCGATGGCACGCTGGCAGCGATACAGTCCCGTCCCGAAGCGGTGTTTATTCCTGAACAGGTTGTCACGCAGCTGCAACAACTCTCTGCGCTCAGTCAGGGCGCGCTGGCACTGGTTTCCGGCCGGCCGATTGAGCAGCTCGACGCACTGGCTGCGCCGTGGCGCGGTCCTGCCGCCGGTGTTCACGGTGCAGAGCGTCGTGATGCCGACGGGGAGATGCAGCGCATCAGCCTGCCGGTCGAGGTTGAACAGCAACTCAGGACGGAACTGCAAAACGCGATGGCGTTATGGCCTGGCACTCAGCTGGAGATCAAAGGCATGGCCTTTGCGCTTCACTATCGTCAGGCAATGCAGCATGAACAGGATGTATTACGACTGGCTGAACAGTCGGTGAAACGATTTCCGGGGCTGGCGCTTCAGCCGGGCAAATGTGTGGTGGAGATTAAACCCTTAGGTATTGATAAGGGCGCCGCCATTCGCGATTTTATGCAGCAAGCGCCTTTTGCCGGACGCATTCCGGTATTTATTGGAGACGACCTGACAGACGAGAAAGGTTTTGCCGTGGTCAACGCCATGCAGGGCATTTCGATTAAGGTCGGCGAAGGTTCCAGTCAGGCACCGTTTCGGCTGAATGATGTCGATGCAGTGTATAGCTGGCTGGAACGAACATTATTACGATTAAAGCAAGACAACGTCGGTAAGGAGTTTAGGTTATGAGTCGTTTAGTGGTTGTATCTAACCGTATCGCCATTCCAAATGGGGCTAAAACCAGCGCAGGCGGCCTGGCCGTCGGCATTCTGGACGCGTTGAAAAGCACTGGCGGATTGTGGTTTGGCTGGAACGGTGAAATCAGCGAGTTCTCCGGTGAAGAAGAGGATGATGTGTCGGTCCAGCAGCATGAGGGCATTGAGTACGCCTCCTTCCCGTTAAGCCAGAACGAATACGATCTCTACTACTGCCAGTTCTCAAATACGGTTATCTGGCCCGCCTTCCATTATCGTCTTGATCTGGTGAAGTTCCAGCGCGAAGCGTGGGAAGGTTACTGCGAAGTGAATGATGCGGTGGCTCAGCGGTTAAAACCGTTGATTAAGCCGGATGATATTCTGTGGATCCACGATTATCACTTCCTGCCATTTGCGGCGGCACTGCGTCGCGCCGGCATTAATAACCGCATTGGTTTCTTCCTGCATATTCCGTTCCCGACGCCTGAAATCTTCAACGCCTTGCCTCCGCATCAGGAACTGCTGGAAATGCTGTGTGAATATGACCTGCTGGGCTTCCAGACCGAGTCGGATCGGGTCGCCTTCCTCGACAGCGTCAGCCAGCTTACGCAGTTGCAGAATAAAGGTGATAAAAAACACCGCGCCTTCGGCAATACCTTTATGACTGAGGTTTACCCTATCGGGATTGAACCTGACAGCATTAAAGAGATGGCGGAAGGTCCGTTGCCACCGAAGATGGCGGCGATGAAGAAAGAACTGGGTGACGCGCGCAATATTATTGCCTGTGAGCGTCTCGACTATTCTAAAGGGCTGCCGGAACGTTTCCTGGCCTACGAGGCGCTGCTGGAGAACTTCCCGCAGCACCGCGGTAAAATCCGCTATTCGCAGATTGCCCCGACCTCACGTAGCGATGTGCAGGCCTATCAGGATATCCGTCACCAGCTGGAAACCGAAGCAGGGCGCATCAACGGTAAATACGGCACGCTGGGCTGGACGCCGCTCTACTACCTTAACCAGCATTTTGATCGCCGGCTGCTGATGAAAATCTTCCGCCTGACCGATGTCGGTCTGGTGACGCCGCTGCGCGACGGGATGAACCTGGTGGCGAAAGAGTACGTGGCGGCGCAGGACCCGGACGATCCAGGTGTACTGGTGCTGTCGCGCTTTGCCGGTGCGGCCAATGAGCTGACCTCGGCGCTGATCGTTAACCCGTATGACCGCGACGAAGTTGCGGCGGCGCTCGATAAAGCGATCACCATGCCGCGTACCGAAAGGATTTCACGCTACAACGACATGATGGCGGTTCTGCGTAAAAACGACATCACCGCCTGGCGCGAGAACTTCCTGAAAGACCTGGAACGCATTGCGCCGCGCAGTGCCGACCACGGCACGGTAAATAAAGTCGCGACCTTTCCAAAACTGGCCTGATTAGGCGCTGACGGGCCACGATATCTGCGGATGTCGTGGCCTTTTTTACAACCAGCGCGCGCTGTATCCTTCTGTTACATTCCGACACGTTCCCTGCCATTACCGTTACCCCACGCGGGGTTTGCCTGATGCCACAACTGTGGGCAGATCGGCCAAAAAAAATCAAATGCGCGAAAAAACGACTGATAAGAGGCTCAGCCCGCTTTCTTTAACTTCTTAACTCAAGTTTTTCCGCTGGCTGCCGATACTTATCAGGCCTGATTAAAACTCCCCTCGATTCATTCGTCTTGCTTATGTAACCCATTGTTACATCTGGTGTCGTATACTAAACACACGACTGCAACTGTTAACGTTAAGTTGCCAGTCAGTGCCAATACTGCCGTAAAAACCTTAACGCTTTCATTACTCACTCCCTGCGATACTTACCCTAAGTTATTAATTTGAAAGCGATTGATCACCCCGCTGAACAGCATAATATTCTGTTATGCCTGTATTAAATGGTTCTAAATAGGGTGTTAAATCGATTAACACCAACATTAGATCAGCCTGCTGTCAAACCGTGGAATAGAGCCTGTTTTACCCCCTATTAAACCTTTCTCAGGACCAATTCGACTTAAAATCGCCTTTTTTTGCTTAAAAAACGAGCAACAGACAAAGGATCGTAAAGGGTTGCTGAAGAAATTTGCGTTAAAAGTGTGACCTGCGTCACACTTTATCTAAAATTTCACATTACTGTCGTTGTATGTGGAAATCAGACGATATAGATTTGCGTTGTTTTCGGATTAGTCTTAAAAAATGTAAGAAGACGTCACGGAAGATGGTTACAACTCGAAAATAAAATGGCCTGGATTTTTGACTTTCGGCGGACCTGAAACCCGCACATAAGATGAAGGCGAAGAGCAGTGACATTTGCACGACAAACAATTTTTTTTTGCCATCTTTAGATTTACCAATCAGCAGCTCGATACGCAGAAAATAATCTGTGGTGAAGTTACGTCGCATCTCTCAGGATGGAAAAATGGGTACATCTGAATTACTAAAACATATTTACGATCTCAATTTGTCATATTTACTGCTTGCGCAGCGATTAATTAACCAGGAAAAAGCATCTGCAATGTTTCGCCTCGGTATTGACGAGAAAATGGCGGATGCATTATCTGAATTAACTCTGCCTGAAATGGTAAAAATGGCGGAAACCAATCAATTGGTTTGCCAGTTTCGTTTTACCGACAGCAGCACAATTAATCGCCTGACGCAGGAATCACGCGTGGATGATTTACAACAAATCCACACCGGCATTTTATTATCCAGCCGTTTACTGCGTAACGCGTCTAAAGATGACGCGCCTGCTAAAAAGAGGGCGATGTGATGACTGAGAAAAGTATTGTTCAGGAAGCGCGTGATATTCAGCTCGCGATGGAGCTGATTACCCTTGGCGCGCGCTTACAGATGTTAGAAAGCGAAACCCAGCTGAGCCGTGGCCGTCTGATTAAGCTGTATAAAGAGTTGCGTGGCAGCCCACCACCTAAAGGCATGCTGCCTTTTTCGACCGACTGGTTTATGACCTGGGAGCAGAACATTCATGCTTCCATGTTCTGTAACGCCTGGAAATTTTTACTGAAAACCGGACTGTGCAGCGGCGTTGAGGCCGTGATCAAAGCCTACCGGTTATATCTCGAACAGTGTCCGCAATCGGACGAGGGCCCGCTGTTGGCGCTAACGCGTGCATGGACCCTGGTGCGATTCGTTGAAAGTGGCATGCTGGAACTGGCCGATTGCAAAAGCTGTAATGGCAGCTTTATTAATCATGCCCATCAGCCGGTAGGCAGCTTTGTCTGCAGCCTGTGCCAGCCGCCATCACGTGCCGTAAAAAGACGTAAACTTTCTGCAGATTCTGCCGATATGTTTCCACAACTGCTGGATGAACAGGTTAAACGCGCCGTTTAAGTTTGTTCGCACTGTGGAAGCCATCCAGCAGCGGTTAATACCGCTGCTTTTTTTTGCTTCCGTTTTACGAATAACACCTGCGGCTCTCTGGCTTAACTTCCACCAACACGTTACGGACGTAAGGATTTCTTGTGCTAATAATTGTAGGTTATTTGATTGTTTTAGGCTCCGTGTTGGGCGGATATGCGCTGGTGGGCGGCCATCTTGGCGCGCTGTATCAGCCAGCCGAATTATTAATGATCGGCGGGGCCGGTGCCGGCGCATTTTTAGTGGGTAACAACGGTAAGTCGATTAAAAAAACGCTGAAAGCGTTACCTTTGTTATTTCGCGGATCAAAATATAACAAAGCTGTTTACATGGACTTAATGGCGCTGCTTTATCGCCTGATGGCCAAATCACGTCAGCAGGGGATGTTATCGCTGGAACGCGATATTGAAGATCCCAGCCAGAGCGAAATTTTTGCTAATTATCCGCGTATTCTTGCCGATAAGCAGTTAGTGGATTTTATTACCGATTATTTACGTCTGATGGTCAGCGGCAACATGAACGCCTTCGAGATTGAAGCGTTGATGGATGAAGAAATTGAGACCTACGAACACGAGTGTGACGTACCGGCGCAAAGTATAGCGGCGGTGGGGGATGGCCTGCCAGCTTTCGGTATCGTGGCGGCAGTAATGGGGGTGGTGCACGCACTGGCCTCGGCCGATCGCCCGGCGGCGGAACTGGGTGCGCTGGTCGCCCATGCGATGGTCGGTACCTTCCTCGGTATTCTGCTGGCGTATGGCTTTATCTCACCGCTGGCGTCAGTGCTGCGCCAGAAGTGTGCTGAAACCACCAAGATGATGCAGTGCATCAAGGTGACGTTGCTCTCCAGCCTCAATGGCTATGCACCGCAGATTGCAGTGGAATTTGGTCGTAAAACGCTCTACTCGGCTGAACGTCCTTCCTTCAGCGAACTGGAAGAGCACGTACGTAACGCGAAAAACCCGGCTAAACAGACTTCGGACGAGACCTCATGAAGCACGGCAATCGCCCAATTGTGCTGATTAAAAAGCGCAAACATAAAGGACATGAAGGCAGCCACGGCTCGTGGAAAATCGCCTATGCCGACTTTATGACGGCGATGATGGCGTTTTTTATGGTGATGTGGCTGCTCTCTATCGCTAACCCGCAGCAGCTGGTGCAGATCGCTGACTACTTCAAAACGCCGCTTAAAGTGGCGATAACCGGTGGACAGCGCAGCAGCGACAGTGAAAGCCCGATCCCTGGCGGCGGTGACGATCCGACGCAAAAGATTGGTGAAGTAAAGAAAGTGGTCGATATGGATGAGCAGAAACGCAAGCTGGACGAGATTCGTCTTAACCGGCTGCGGGAAAAGCTCGATCAGCTGATTGAAGCCGATCCGCGTCTGAAAGCGCTGCGCCCGCATCTGATCATCAACATGGTGGAAGAGGGGCTGCGTATCCAGATTATCGACAGCCAGAATCGCCCGATGTTTAAGACCGGCAGAGCCGAAGTCGAGCCTTATATGCGCGACATTCTGCGCGCCATTGCGCCGATTCTGAATGATATTCCTAACCGCATCAGCCTGGCGGGTCATACCGATGACTTCCAGTATGCCAGCGGTGAAAAAGGGTACAGCAACTGGGAGTTATCGGCCGATCGTGCCAACGCCTCGCGGCGTGAACTGGTCATTGGCGGGTTAGACAGCGGCAAAATTTTGCGGGTGTTAGGCATGGCCGACACCATGCGCCTGAAAAATCGCGGCGGGAATGATGCGGTTAACCGCCGTATCAGCCTGCTGGTGTTGAACCACGACACCGAAGCGGCAATAGAAAAAGAGAACGCAGAAAGTGATGCCGTCCAGATCAGCGATCCGGCGGCGATTGAACAGATTACCGCACCTGCATCACCAGGCAGCGCGGTGAATACAGCAGCCCCCTCACAGCCGAGGTGATCCCCGTGAGTATGGACATCAGCGATTTTTACCAGACGTTTTTTGATGAAGCCGATGAGCTGTTAGCGGATATGGAACAACACCTGTTGGGTCTCGACCCGCAGGAACCAGACTCTGAACAGCTTAACGCCATCTTCCGCGCCGCCCACTCGATTAAAGGTGGAGCCGGAACCTTTGGTTTTACGGTATTACAGGAAACCACTCACATCCTGGAAAACATTCTGGATGGTGCTCGTCGCGGCGAGATGCAGCTCAGCACCGACATCATCAACCTGTTTTTGGAAACCAAAGATATTATGCAGGAACAGCTCGATGCTTATAAAACCGCGCAAGAGCCGAACGCGGAGAGCTTTAAATATATCTGTGAAGCGCTGCGTCAGCTGGCGTTAGAGGCTAAAGGCCTGCCGGTTGAAGCGCCAGTCAGTGCTGCGCCATCTGCCAGCGCGCCCGCGACCAGCAGCAGTGCGCTGCGGGTACAGCTGATCGACCTGAAAGAGAAAGAAGTCGATCTGATGCTGGAAGAGATGGGCAATCTCGGCACCCTGACCAACGTGCAGAAGGGCAGCAACATGCTGGACGTCTGCATTGATGGCGTCGGTAAAGATGACATCGTTGCGGTGCTCTGCTTCGTGATTGATGAAGCCCAGATTCGCTTCCCGCAGCCTGAAGAGAACGCACCGGTCGCGGCGGTTGTGGCACCAGAAGTGCCAGCGGCAGCGGTGGCTGCTGAAGTGCAGACGGCCAGCGTTACCGAACTGCCGGTTGCTGCCGTGAAACGCGAAAGCAAGCGCGTGGCGGCCCCGGCCAAGTCAAACGAATCAACCAGCATCCGCGTCGCGGTGGAAAAGGTCGATCAGCTGATCAACCTGGTTGGCGAACTGGTGATCACCCAGTCGATGCTGGCCCAGCGTTCCGGCGAACTCGATCCGGTAGCCCACGGCGACCTGCTTAACAGCATGGGTCAGCTGGAGCGTAACGCCCGCGATCTGCAGGAATCGGTGATGTCGATTCGTATGATGCCAATGGAATATGTCTTCAGCCGCTTCCCGCGTCTGGTGCGTGACCTGGCGAGCAAGCTCGGCAAAGAGGTGGAACTGACCCTGCTGGGCAGCTCAACCGAACTCGATAAGAGCCTGATTGAACGCATCATCGATCCGTTAACTCACCTGGTGCGTAACAGCCTCGACCACGGTATCGAATCGCCGGATAAACGTCTGGCAGCCGGTAAAGTGGCGACCGGTAACCTGACGCTGTCAGCGGAACATCAGGGCGGCAACATCTGCATCGAAGTATCCGATGACGGTGCCGGCCTGAACCGTGAGCGTATCCTGGCGAAAGCGCTGTCATCCGGCCTGCCGGTCAGCGAAAACATGAGCGACGAAGATGTCGGCATGCTGATTTTCGCGCCTGGCTTCTCAACCGCCGAGCAGGTGACCGATGTCTCCGGACGCGGCGTTGGCATGGACGTGGTGAAACGAAACATCCAGGAGATGGGCGGTCACGTCGAAATCTCGTCTAAGCAGGGCAAGGGCACGACCATCCGTATCCTGCTGCCACTGACGCTGGCGATCCTCGACGGCATGTCGGTACGCGTTGCCGATGAAGTGTTTATCCTGCCGCTGAATGCGGTGATGGAATCACTGCAACCGCGCGCCGAAGAGCTGAAACCGCTGGCCGGTGGCGAGTGCGTTCTCGAAGTGCGCGGAGAATATCTGCCGCTGGTCGAGCTGTGGAACGTCTTTGATGTGCAGGGGGCGAAAACCGAGGCCACCCAAGGCATCGTCGTCATTCTGCAAAGCGCGGGCAAGCGTTACGCGCTGCTGGTCGATCAGCTGATTGGTCAACATCAGGTGGTGGTGAAGAACCTGGAAAGTAACTATCGCAAAGTGCCGGGCATC
>Ga0308156_1001428_pt1 | contig 28251 bp, 19 predicted proteins | sample PhyAR2_FD_201041 | JGI IMG/M metagenome (GOLD analysis project Ga0308156, IMG submission 201041) | Phyllosphere microbial communities from UC Gill Tract Community Farm, Albany, California, United States - DLSL A.R2 | ecosystem: Host-associated > Plants > Phyllosphere > Unclassified | place: USA... | reverse complement strand
AAGGCCATGCTGGAAGACATCGCCATCCTGACGGGCGGCAAGGTCATCGCTGAAGAAGTGGGCCTGACGCTCGAAAAGGTGACGCTGGCCGACCTGGGTCAAGCCAAGCGCATCGAAGTGGGCAAGGAAAACACGATCATCATCGACGGCGCCGGCGCTGCTGGTGACATCGAAGCCCGCGTGAAGCAAGTGCGCGTTCAGATCGAAGAAGCGACCAGCGACTACGACCGTGAAAAGCTGCAAGAGCGCGTGGCCAAGCTGGCCGGCGGCGTTGCAGTGATCAAGGTCGGCGCTGCCACCGAAGTCGAAATGAAGGAAAAGAAGGCCCGCGTGGAAGACGCCCTGCACGCTACCCGCGCTGCTGTGGAAGAAGGCATCGTAGCCGGTGGTGGCGTGGCTCTGCTGCGCGCCAAGCAATCCGTGGGCGCCCTGGCTACCGGCAATGCCGAGCAAGACGCTGGTATCAAGCTGGTGATGAAGGCCATCGAAGCGCCTCTGCGCGAAATCGTGTCTAACGCTGGTGGCGAGCCATCGGTGGTGGTGGATGCCGTGCTCAAGGGCAATGGCAACTTCGGCTTCAACGCTGCCAACGACACCTACGGCGACATGCTGGAAATGGGTATCCTGGACCCCACCAAGGTGACCCGCACTGCACTGCAAAACGCTGCGTCCGTGGCTTCGCTGCTGCTGACCACCGAGTGCATGATTGCTGAAGCCCCCAAGGCTGACGCAGCACCTGCCATGCCCGACATGGGCGGCATGGGTGGTATGGGCGGCATGGGCATGTAATTGCCCCGGCTGTCATAGCGCAGCACCAAGCCTGCAAGCAAGCTTGCGGGCTTGGTGCCAGACACCAAAAAACCCGGCACCGTCAAGGTGGCCGGGTTTTTTATCGTCTCTGGCTCAGCAAGTCCATCCGCACCGACTCAGCGGCAGGCGCGCTCCAGCATCGCATGCAGCAGCACATTGCAGCCTGCGGTGATGTGCTCGGGCTTGGCGTCTTCGATCTCGTTGTGCGAGATGCCATCCTTGCAGGGGATGAAGATCATGCCCGCCGGCGCCAGGCGCGCCATATAGACGGCATCATGGCCCGCGCCGGAGACGGCATCCATGTGGGAATAACCCAGCATCTGCGCGCCGCGCCGCACGGCATCGATGCAATCGGGGTTGAAGGGCTGGGCGGTGTAGCTGGACACCAGGTCGATCTTGATAGGCAGGCCGGTCTCCTGGCTGATGCGCGCGGCCACCGCGCGGATGTCCTGGTCCATCGATTCGCAATCGGCATCGGTGGCATTGCGCAGGTCGATGCTGAATTTCACCTCGCCCGGAATCACGTTGCGGCTGTTGGGGTGCACATGCACCATGCCCACCGTGCCGCGCCCGTGCGGCGGGTGGCGGTGCGCGCAGGCCACCACCTCCTGCATCACCTGGGTGGCAACCTGCAAGGCATCCTTGCGCAGCGCCATCGGCGTGGGGCCGGCATGCGCTTCCATGCCGGTAACGGTGCAGTCATACCAGCGGATGCCGAGCACGCCCGTTACCACGCCAATCGTCTTGTCATGGTCCTCCAGCACCGGGCCTTGCTCGATATGGGTTTCGAAGTAGTAGCCAATCGGGTGGTCACCTGGTTCCTGCGGGCCGATATAGCCGATGCGCTCCAGCTCGTCCTGCACGCTTTTGCCGTCGGTATCCTTGGCGGCATAGGCATGCTCCAGGCTGAAGGCCTTGGCAAATACGCCCGAGCCCATCATCACCGGCACAAAGCGCGAGCCCTCCTCGTTGGTCCAGAAGGCCACCTCAATGGGCGCCTCGGTCTCGATGCCATGGTCATTGAGCGTGCGCACCACCTCGATGCCGGCAAGCACCCCATAGTTGCCATCAAACTTGCCACCCGTCGGCTGCGTATCGATATGGCTGCCAGTCATGATCGGCGGCAGGCTGTTGTTGCGGCCTGGGCGGCGCATAAAGCCATTGCCGATCTTGTCGATGGTGACCGTCATGCCCGCCTCCTTGGCCCAGCGTGTCACCAGATCGCGGCCCTGGCGGTCCAGGTCGGTCAGGGCCAGGCGGCAGACGCCCCCTTTGGGGGTGGCACCAATCTGGGCCAGCTCCATCAGCGATGCCCAGAGCCGGTCGCCATTGATGCGCAGCTGGCTGGTATCCGTCTTCACTTTCGTGTCCATGCTCGATCTCCTTGTTTCATTGCGCGCGTGCCACGGCCGTGGGCGCCGTCTCTTGCGCACGCTTTTGCACCGCCTGGAAGTTGGGGCCAAAAGCCGGCCGCTTGAAATACTGGCCGGCGCCCTTCTCGGCCCGCAGCTCGCCATTGGCGTACACCAGCCGGCCTCGGCTGATGGTGTGGCTGGGCAGGCCCGTCACCTGCCGGCCTTCAAAGATGTTGAAGTCGCCCTTGGAATGCTGGGTCTTGGCCGACAAGGTCTTGGTGGCCTTGGGGTCCCAGAGCACCACATCGGCATCGGCGCCCACGCCGATAAAGCCCTTGCGCGGGTAGACATTGAAGAGCTTGGCCGTGTTGGCCGAGGTGATCGCGACAAACTCGCTGGGCGTCAGGCGCCCGGTGTTCACCCCGGCATCCCAGACCACGGCCATGCGTTCTTCCACGCCGCCGGTGCCATTGGGCGTCTTGGCAAAATTGTCCTTGCCCACCGCCTTTTGCTCGGCGCAGAAGGTGCAGTGGTCCGTCGCCGTGGTGTGCAGGTGCCCGGCCTGCAGGCCGCGCCATAGCGCCTCCTGGTGTTCCTTGGGGCGGAACGGCGGGCTCATCACATAGGCGGCGGCGGTGGCGTAGTCGGGATGGCGGTAGACGCTGTCGTCAATCGTCAAATGGCCGGCCAGCACTTCGCCGTAGACGCGCTGGCCCCTCGCCCGGGCCCGCGCAATGGCGTCGGCCGCCTCAATGCAGCTCACATGCACCACATAGATGGGCACCCCCAGCACATCGGCAATCGCAATGGCGCGGTTGGCGGCCTCGGCCTCCACCATCGGCGGGCGCGACAGCGGATGCCCTTCCGGGCCGGTGATGCCCATGCGCGCCACCTCCTGCTGCAGCAGGTAGACCAGCTCGCCGTTCTCGGCATGCACGGTGGGCATGGCGCCCAGCTCCAGCGCACGCCGGAAGCTGTTCACCAGCGTTTCGTCGTCACACATGATGGCGTTCTTGTAGGCCATGAAGTGCTTGAAACTGTTGATGCCCTCGTCGCGCACCAGCCGGCCCATGTCCTCGCGCACCTGGTCGCTCCACCACGTAACCGCCACATGGAAGGAGTAGTCGGCCGCCGACTTCTCGGCCCAGCCGCGCCATTTGCGGTAGGCCTCCATCAGCGGCTCCTGCGGCGCGGGAATGACAAAGTCGATGATGCTGGTGGTGCCACCGGCCAGGCCGGCGGCGGTGCCGGTGAAGAAGTCGTCAGCCGTGACCGTGCCCATAAAGGGCAGCTGCATATGCGTGTGCGGATCGATGCCGCCGGGCATCACATACTGGCCACTGGCATCCAGCGTTTCGGTACCGGCCGGCGCCTGGGCCGCAGCGCCCTCACCGACGGCCACGATCTTTCCGTCCACCAGCAGCACATCGGCGCGCTCTTCGCGGTCCGCATTCACGACGGTACCACCACGGATCAGAAGGGGGTGGCTGGCTGTGCTCATCATGTCTCTCCTTTGCGTTCAGGTCACAAAATCGGCCGCTGCTGCGCTCAAGCGCGCCGCAGCATGGCCTGCGAAGCCGCCACATGGCTGGCCATGCCGATGCGGTACACAACACCGGCTATGAACAGGCCAATGAACCAGGCATAGGCATACAGGTCTTTGAAGATCACGCCCACATCGGGAAAGCTGGCAGGAAACGCGGCATTGAGAAAGCCCGGAATATTGGGCGCCACGCCGCAGACAAACGCGGCCACGGCCACCCAGTTCCAGCCGCCGGAATAGCTGTACTTGCCGCCCTCGCGGTAGAGCTCTTCCACATCCAGCTGGGTGCGGCGGATCAGGAAATAATCAACCATCAGGATGCCGGCGATCGGGCCCAGCAGCGCCGAATAGCCAATCAGCCAGGTGAAGATGTAGCCCTGGGTGGATTCCAGAATCTTCCAGGGCATCATCAGGATCGCAATTGCCACAGTGATGTAGCCACCCGTGCGGTAGCTGATGCGCTTGGGGTTCAGCGCAGAAAAGTCGTAAGCCGGCCCCACCAGGTTGGCGGCCAGGTTGACGCTCACCGTATCCACCAGCAGCACGATGAGGGCGATCAGCACCGCAGCGCCCGTCATGCGCGCCGCTACATCCACCGGATCCCACAAGGCCTTGCCATAGATGACCACGGTGGCCGAGGTGACGATCACCGCCAAGGCCGCGAGCAGGCCCATGGGCACCGGCAGGCCAATCGCCTGGCCCACCATTTGGTCCCGTTGCGAGCGGGCAAAGCGGGTGAAGTCGGGAATGTTCAGCGCCAGGGTCGCCCAAAAGCCAATCATGGCCGTGAGCGACGGCCAGAAGGTGCCCCAGAACTGGCCCGCCTTGGCTTCGCCTGCCGCAAAGGCCGACGGTTTGCTCAAGATCGGGCCAAAGCCGCCCGCCTTGTCATACACCCACCACAGCAGCACAAAGCAGATCACGATCTTGGCCGGTGCCGTATAGGTCTCGAGCTTGCGGATGGATTCGATGCCATGCACCACAAAATAGAACTGGATGGCCCAGAACACCAGGAAGCAGACGAGCTGCGCAATGTTGATGCCCAGCCACGAGATCTTCTCGCTCTCCAGCGGATGGCCCAGGATCACCCCGAGCAAGGTATAGATCATCAGGCCGCCGAACCAGGTCTGGATGCCATACCAGCCGCAGGCCACCAGCGCGCGCAGCACCGCAGGCAGCTTGGCGCCCCGGGTGCCGAAGGAGGCACGGGCCAGCACCGCATACGGGATGCCGTACTTGGCGCCCGCATGCCCGATCAGCAGCATCGGCACCAGCACAATCAGGTTGGCCAGAAACACCGTCATCACCGCCTGGAACGCCGACATGCCGCCCTCCACCAGGCTCGCCGCCAAAGTGTAGGCGGGAATGCACATCACCATGCCTATCCACAACGCCGTGAAGTGGTACCAGGTCCACGTTCGCTGTGATGCTTGCGTGGGTGCGAGGTCGTCGTTCCAAAGGCCACCGGCTTCACTGCCAGTGGCACCTCCTGCTTGCGCGTCATGGGACATTGCTCACTCCTTGAGTGGTGTTATCGAGAGGTTCTAAGCGTCCAAATCCAAATCCGAATCCAAAGTCTTGCGTTCCATCCTGTAGCCAGGTTCAATCATGCAAAAAGCGCGCCATCCCGGTTGATGGCGCGCTTGCGATTCAGGGTGATATCTGCGCGGCCACCCTGGATGGGTTGTTGGGGTGGGTGGTCCAGTTGGCGTACTCGCCGGTGACGGTCTTGCCGGTGCGCGCGTCCACCTCGCCGGGCTGCAGGCTGCGCATCACAATCGTGTCGGGCACCGGGCAGATGGAGACGCAGAGGTTGCAGCCCACGCATTCGGCCTCGTTCACCTCAAAGCGGCGCTCACCGGCATCGCCCTTCTGGTAGAAGATGGCCTGATGCGAAGTGTCTTCGCAGACCACATGGCAGCGGCCGCACTGGATGCAACTGTCCTGGTTGATCACCGCCTTGTCGATGTGGTTGAGGTTCAGGTCCTTCCAGTCCTTGACGGTGGGCACCGCGCGGCCCTGAAAGTCGTCGATGGTCTGGAACCCATGCGCATCCATGTAGTTCGACAGGCCGTCGCACATGTCCTGCACGATCTTGAAGCCATACACCATCGCGGCGGTGCAGACCTGCACCGTGCCGCAGCCCAGCGCAATGTATTCGGCGGCATCCCGCCAGGTGGTGATACCGCCGATGCCCGAAATCGGCAGGCCCGCAGTCTGCGGATCGCGGGCGATCTCGGCCACCATGTTCTGCGCAATCGGCTTGACCGCCGGGCCGCAGTAGCCGCCGTGCGAGCCCTTGCCATCGGTACTGGGGTGCATCACCAGGGTGTCCAGGTTCACGCCCATGACGGAGTTGATGGTGTTGATCAGCGACACCGCATCGGCGCCGCCGGCCTTGGCGGCACGTGCCGGAAAGCGCACATCGGTGATGTTGGGCGTGAGCTTGACGATCACCGGCAGGCGGCTGTAGTGCTTGCACCATTCGGTGACCATCTGGATGTACTCGGGCACCTGGCCCACGGCCGCGCCCATGCCCCGCTCGCTCATGCCGTGCGGGCAGCCAAAGTTCAGCTCAATGCCATCGGCACCAGTGTCTTCCACCATCGGCAGGATGCGCTTCCAGCTCTCCTCCACACAGGGCACCATCAGCGAGGCTATCAGCGCCCGGTCCGGCCAGGCACGCTTCACCCGGGTCATCTCGTCCAGGTTGATCTGCAGGGGCCGGTCGGTGATCAGCTCGATGTTGTTCAGGCCCATGACGCGCCGGTCCTGCGACATCAAGGTGGAGTAGCGCGGCCCGTTGACGTTGACCACATGTGGGTCCTCGCCCAGGGTCTTCCAGACCACACCGCCCCAGCCTGCTTCGAAGGCGCGGGTGACATTGATTTCCTTGTCGGTCGGCGGCGCGGAGGCGAGCCAGAAGGGGTTGGGACTGCGGATGCCCAGAAAATTGCTGCGAATATCGGCCATGGCGATTCCTTGGTTCGGTGGATGGAAGGCTGGGGCTGCGCCGTCAGGCGCTGACGCCCACTTCGCGCATCAACATGCGGTGCATCGCGGCTGCGGCGCGCTTGCCGTGCTCCACGGCTTCCACCGTCAGGTCACGCCCGCCCCAGCGGCAGTCACCGCCCGCCCACACCCGCTCCAGGCTGGTCTGGCCGTCTTCGTCTGTGGCGATCCGCCCCGCCTTCAGGGCGATGCGCGCACCGGCTGGCTCGGCGATGTAGCTCTGACCGATGGCCTTGAGCACCATGTCGGCCGCCAGCACCGTGGTCTCGCCGGTGGTTTGCAGCTTGCCATCCACCTGCTGGGTGCTGGCCAGGCGGATGCCGGTGACCGACCCGTTCTCCACCAGCACCTCCTGCGGCGCTTCCCACAGCCGGATCGTCACACCATGGGTCTGCGCCCATTGCTGCTCAACGGCGGAGGCCGACATCGCATCCTGGCCGCGCCGGTACACAATGCTGACCTCTTCGGCACCCAGCAGGCGCGCCTGCACGGCGGCATCCACGGCCGTCATGCCGCCGCCAATCACCACCACGCGCCGGCCTACCGGCACTGAGGATTTGTCCGAAGCCTGGCGTATATCGGCAATGAAATCGACCGCATTGCGCAGGCCCTGCGCGCTGGGCTCGGCAATGCCCAGGTCATTGACTCCGGCCAGGCCCAGGCCCAGAAACACCGCATCATGGCTGGCCAGCAGGCTGTCGATGGTGAAGTCGCGGCCCAGGCGCTGGTTGTTGCGCGGGGCAATGCCACCCACGGACAGCAGCCAGTCAATTTCCTTCTGCGCAAAATCCTCAGTGGTCTTGTAGCTGGCCAGGCCATACTCGTTCAGGCCGCCCAATTTAGGCTTGGCATCGAGCAGGCTGACATCATGGCCCTGCAAGGCCAGCAGGTGGGCACAGGCCAACCCGGCAGGGCCGGCGCCCACAACGGCCACTTTCTTGCCCGTTGGCTCGGCGCGCTTGAACAGCGGCGCGCCGCCAGCGGCCATGAAGCGGTCGGTGGCATAGCGCTGCAGCGCGCCAATCTCCACCGGCTTGTCCTCATTGGTGTTGCGCACGCAGGCCTGCTCGCAGAGCACCTCGGTCGGACACACCCGGGCGCACATGCCGCCCAGCGGGTTCGATTCGAGAATGGTCTTGGCAGCACCCCGGATGTTGTCCTGCGCAATGCGGGCAATAAAGCTGGGGACATCAATGCTGGTGGGGCAGGCCGTCGCGCAGGGCGCGTCGTAGCAGTAATAACAGCGCTCGGCTTCGATCGATGCCTGCGCCCATGTCAGCGGCGGGTGCGCATCCGAGAAATTTTCAGCATATTGGTCCGCGCCAAGCCGTCCTGCGCGCACACCGCATCCCTTGGGTCCATTCATGGCTCATCCTCCTCGACTGGGTTACCAGCGCGAGTGCGAACGGCTCCTTGAGCATGCCGCCTGCGACCGCGCCACTGCATCTACAACCGGGTGCGGTAAATGGCATTGCTGTGCAAGGCATTCACCGCCAAAGCTGCACCAACCAGGGAGGGCTCATCAGGCCCTCATCGTGGGTGTTTTATCCAAGCTGCGCTGCTGTTTTCGCAACGCTTATGAACCCATTAAAAGCCTGAATAAAATTTTACGCACTGGTAAAAACACTAGGCTATGACAATCGCTGGATAGGTAGCGCCATGCGCAGAGCGGCGACGCAGCAGGCTCCGCGGATGCGATTTTTCGGTCATTAAAAGCGATTGGAAAAACAGCCAGCAATGGCGTCGCAGGCCGCATGTGGTGGAGGTTTGAAGAGATGTCGCGTCACCGGTGGCTGCGCGCTGGAAAGCCACAATGGCCGGCATAGGCGGAGCAGGATTTGACTCTGAGGCTGCTGCTAGCAGGCCTGATGGCGCCGAAGAATGCGCGGCCCTGGGCGCTGCGGCTCGGCAAGAAGCGGTTAACGGCATTGCCCGATGTGGCGGCGCAATCAGCGATAATGATAACAATTCCCATTTGCGTGTGTAGCAGGCTTGCGTCTCCGAACGCGAGGACGGCGTCCACCGGTTGCGAAGATTCCTTCTCTCTTTTTGGCCGCCTGGTGTTTGAGCGCTACTACCGCGAACTGCTGAACTTTCTGTCCCGATCCGTGCATGACCGTGATGCGGCTGCCGATCTGGCGCAGGAGAGCTACGCCCGCGTGCTGGCAGCCCAGCAGACCGGGCAGGCCGTGCAAGACCCGCGCGCGCTGCTCTACCGCACCGCCCGCAATCTGGTGATCGACCAGCACCGGCGCAGCAGCATTCGGGCGGAGCTGGAGACGGCACCCCCATCGGCAGGCGATGAACCCGCACTGGAGCACCTGCCGGGCCCGCGCAGCCTGGAGCCCGAGACCATCCTGGCCTCCCGCGAAGGCCTGGCGGCCCTGGTCGCCACCATCGACCAATTGCCGCCGCGCTGCCGCGAAGCCTTTATGCTCTACAAGTTCGACGGCCTGAGCTATGCCCAGATCGCCGAGCAGATGGGCATCTCCCCGCGCACCGTCGAGATGCAGCTGCAAATCGCGATGGAGGCCTGCTGGCGTTGCCAGGACCGACTCGATGGTGTGGCCCCGCCTGCCCAGCATCGGCGGTCCCGCAGCAAACGCGCGCTGTCATGAGCGGCCCTGCCTGTCCCCCAGAATCCAGAATTGACCACGAGATGAACGCACCGCCCCTGCCACCAGACGACACCGCCGGCCTGCGCCAGCAGGTGCTGGACTGGTTTGTCCGGCGCCAGCGCGCGGGCTGGGGCGCGGCGGACGAGCAGGCCTTCCAGCAGTGGCTGCAGGCCGACGCCACGCATGGCAGCGCCTATGCACAGTGGGAGCAGCACTGGAGCGCCATCGATGCCGTGCCTGCCGACGCCATCGCCCAGCTGCGCCGCAACCTGGCGCATGACAAGGCGCAGCTGAGCGCTGCCCAACAGACGCCCCCGCGCGCGGCCACCGCACCTGCAGCGCCTGCGGCAGCCATCACAGGCCTGCGCCGCCGCTGGCTGCTGCCCTCGCTGGGCATGGCCGCTGCGGTCGTGGTGACCAGCGGCACAAGCCTGCTGGCCTGGCAGCACTGGCAGGCACAACCTGTGTTCCGGCAGGCCTATGCCTCGCAGCGCGGCCACCAGCTGGAAGTGCAACTGCCCGATGGCAGCCAGCTGCGCCTGGACACCGCCACCCGCCTGGAAGTGACCTACTACCGCGACCGCCGCGAAGTGCTGCTGCACGAGGGCCAGGCCGTGTTCAGCGTGCAGGCCGGTGCGCAGCGCCCTTTCCATGTGCTGAGTGGCCCGGTCGGCATCACCGTGGTGGGCACGCGGTTCTCGGTGCGCTACACGCCGGGGCTGGCCGGCAGCGATGGCGTGCGCGTGGCGGTGGAAGAAGGCCAGGTCCGCGTGGTACGCCGCGATGGCGCTCCCGGCCTCGCGCTGGCGCAGATCGCCGACGCCCAGACCTTGGTGGCCGGCCAGCAGATCACGGCCGATGCCCAAGGCAGCCTGCACCCCATCCAGCCCATCGCCGCCGAAGGCATTGCCGCCTGGCGCGAGCACCGCATCAGCTTCGTCAACACGCCGCTGTCCCAGGCATTGGCGGAGTTTGAGCGCTATGGCAGCACTGGCCTCACGATCAGCGACCCGGCCGTGGCCGCACTGCGCCTGAGCGGCACCTTTGACCCCAGTGACACCCCGACCCTGCGCAAGCTGCTGCCCCATGCGCTGCCGGTGCGCTTGCAGCAGGTGGCGGGCGGACTGGAAATACGCGCTGCGCGCTGACATCCCGGCATCGGCACATTTTTTAAAAAATTTTCGCGGCCACTACCGTATTTCCCGCATCTCGTGCGTCTACCTCAGTAGGAATGATTTGCATTGACTACTTTGAGGATCCCGATGTCGTACCCCCTTCTGCGCCCCGCTCCGCTGGCTTTGGCCATTGCTCTGGCCTTGGGCTCCGTGGCTGCCCATGCGCAAAGTGCCGCACTGCCGGCGGCGCCGCTGGCCTTCCGCATCCAGGCCCAGCCGCTGGCCGAGGCGCTCAATGACTGGGCGCGGCAAACGCGCATCCAGCTGATTGCCCAGCAAGGCCTGGTCGCCGGCAAGCGGGCGCCGGCCATCGTCGGCACGTTGACGCCCAACCAGGCGCTGGACCGCCTGCTGGCCGGCACCGGCCTGGTAGCCACGGTGGAGGGCCAGGCCGTGGTCATCAAGGCCGCATCGGTGGGCGAGGAAGGCGCGACCCTGGCGACCGTGACGGTGACGGCCGATGCCCAGCGCGACGGTGCCACCGAAGGCACTGGCAGCTACACCCAGCGCGGCCCCAGCGCGACGGCCACCGGCTTGAGTCTGAGCCTGCGCGAAACCCCGCAATCCGTCAGCGTGATGACGCGCCAGCGCATGGACGACTTCAAGCTCGACACCTTGACCGATGTGATGGAACAGACCCCGGGCATCGGCACCTACCGCCAGGGCAATGCCACCGACTTCCAGGCGCGCGGCACCTCGGTCAACCTGCAGACCGATGGCATGGCCCAAGTGCGCAGCGGCTGGTACTACCTGACCAGCACCTTGTTCTCGCTCGACGACATGGCCGAGATTGACCACATCGATGTGCTCAAGGGCTCATCAGGCCTGGTGGTGGGCAAGGGTGAGTACGGCGCCACCGTCAACATGGTTCGCAAGCGCCCCACGCGGACCTTCCAGGCCAGCGTACAGGCCAGCGCCGGCAGCTGGGACAGCTACCGCGCACAGGCCGATATTGGCGGGCCTCTCAATGAAGCGGGCACCCTGCGCGGCCGCCTGGTGGCATCGGCCACCGATGCCGGCAGCTTTCGCGACCATGAAGACAGCAGAGGCAAGATGCTGTTTGGCACGCTGGAGGCCGATCTGAGCCCGGACACCTTGCTGAATGTCGGCTTCACCTACCGCCAGCGTGCGGCCAACGGCATCGGCACCACCCAACCCATCCAGGGCTACACCCGCGCTGGCGTCCAAACGCCCGACCGGCCGCGTTCGTTCAACACCGGCGCGCCCTGGGGCGGCTATGACCAGAACGCGACCACCCTCTTCGGCAGCCTGGAGCACCGCCTGGGCAATGGCTGGACGAGCAGCCTCAAGTTCTCGCACCAGCAGGTGCGCATGGACGACATGTTTGCCGGCTACCTCTACGACCAGGACCGGGTCAACTACGGCCGCTGGACGGACATGCGCAACAACAACTGGACCGTGAACCTGGATATCAAGGGCCCTTTCAGCCTGCTGGGACGCCAGCATGAGCTGCTCGCCGGCATCGGTATCTCGCGCTTCCAGAGCAGCGTCAAACTGCCGCTGAACGCGCAGGCCCTGCTACCGCTCGCTGGCCTGGGCACCAGCTACGACCAGGGCGGCGCCTACCTGCCCGAGCCCGACACCAGCAGCTGGATCTATGGCGATAACCGCTTCAGCCAAAAGCAGCGCTATGCCTATGCGGCAGGCCGCTTTCAACTCAGCGATCCGCTGCAGCTGATTGCCGGCTTGCGCGTGACCAAGTTCGAAGAGCGCGACACCACCCCCTACTGGTGGAACTACGACATGAACGAGAGCGCGGTCTACACGCCCTACGCCGGTCTGGTCTATGACTTCCACCCCAACATGTCCGCCTACGCCAGCTACGCCAGCATCTTCCAGCCGCAAACCTCGCAGGATGAGCAGGGCCGCACCCTCAAGCCCGAAGAAGGCAACACCTATGAAATCGGCATCAAGGGCGAGTTCTTGGACAAGCGCCTGAACGCCAGCATCAGCCACTACTGGATCAAGACCAAGAACACCGCTGAGGAGACGGGCGGCCTCACCCCTGGCGGCGATACCGCCTACCGCTCCGTCGCCTCTGCCACCCGCCACGGCTGGGAGCTGGAGCTGTCGGGCGAGTTGGCAAGGGGCTGGCAGGCCCAGGGCAGCCTGGTGCGGCAGAACAGCTCGCTGAGCAACACCAGCCAGTACCCAGAGTACCAGTTCAAGCTGGGCAGCACCTACCGCTTTGACGGAGGCGCTCTGCGCGGCCTGACCGTCGGTGCCTCGACCCGCTGGCAGGACAAGACCTCGGTGAGCAACAGCGCCGCCTCCCTGGCGCAAGGCAGCTACGCGCTGCTGGACCTGATGGCCCGCTACCAGGTCGACAAGCAGCTGTCCTTCAGCCTGAACATCAACAACGCGTTGGACAAGCACTACAAGGCCGGCGTGAACAACTTCAGCGCCATAGGCCTGTACTACACCTGGGGAGCGCCACGCAGCGTGAATGTGGGGATGCGTTACGACTTTTGATGGGAGCGGGGGTAGGCGGCGGCTCGCGGGCGCCTACCCACACCGCAGATCAAGCCCCTGGACGGATGCATCAACCGTGTTAGATTGAGGAATCAAATAGAGTCTCACACCACCATCGAATTCTCATGAAGTTCATGCGCCAATCATTCAAGGCATTGGGCTACATGGCCCTCTCGCTCTCCGTATTGGTAGTCATCACATTGGTTGCGCTTGCCGCAGCAAATTGGACGGATGACCCGCCCAGCGACATGGCTCGGCAGACACTACAGGACTTGGTACCCACTGACGCCATGCTCAAAACTAACGGTTACCTGATCATCGCGGGTTTAACTGCACCTGTTGACAGCGGCGACCCCGTGAGCAGCGCCGAAGCGCTCGGACGCCAATACGTGGCTAACATAATTGAGGCGCGCGACAAAGCCCGAAAGGATCCGCAAAATTTTGATGCAATCGAGGCATCGGCAACCTATAACGAGAAAAGCGAAGTTCCCATCTTCACTTTTCGCTGTCCTCGTCGATCCCATGACGGCTGTTTCAGTGAGACGCAAACACACAAGGATCAGGTCCATACGTTGCTTCAAACACATCGCCCATTGCTCGTTCGCTACAAGGCTGCAGCAAACGCACCACAATTCATCAGCCTTCCCTACGATTTTTTTAATCCTCTGCCTTCCTACCCGCAGCTAATCAGCGTGCATGCACTGCTGTTGGCAAAAGCAGCACTGCAGTGGCCGCTTTCTCCGAGTGAGGCGTTGGATACCATGGAGATCACAAGCAAACTGCGTGCGCGCATGGGCAAGAGTGCCAACAGTTTGTTAGAAGCCATGGTGGTGCTGGAGATGCAAAGCGCGGAGTTACGCTGGATCAGCCAAGCGATGGAGCGTACCCGTGCGTCTTCCCCCACTTCTGCCAGAATCAGGCAGCTCATCCTACAGCCCGGTCCGGATTTACATTCTGCGCTACGAGGGGAGCAGCAATTCATTGCGGGAATGCTCCCCTTCATGTCGAAAAATTGGGAACACAACACTTGGCGAGCAAATCGCTATAGAGACCTCTCCGGTTTCGTCAGCCTGCCCATTGCCACCATGAACGCATCCCTGGAGAACTTGGCCCAAATCCAAGCCATGGCACACCTGCATGCCAATGCACTGGAGGCAGCATTCAATAGACACAATGAAGTATTGGCTGATCGCTATCGCTGCGATCTTCCCATTCGACTGCGCAACCCCCTTGGCACATGCATGGTTGCCATGAACGCTGCCCACTACCAAAGCTACTTCCAACGCATCCATGACATGGATGGATACCGCCGCTTGGTCATGCTGCAGCACCTCGCGATGGCCGAAAGCGTTCGCGCCCAAGATATGGAAGCGTGGTTGCAGGCATCGCCTGCCGAGCTGCGTAACCCATACACCTTGCAAGCCATGAGATGGGATGCCGCTACGCATAGCCTCGTCTTTGAAGGCAAAGAGCCGCAGCGGCAAAATCTTGAAGGATCGGCAACCTACCGGATTGCTTTGCCGCAAGCAGCGCCCTGAGCGAGGTTCTGAACTTCGAAACACGGGTGCTTGGGATTGATCACCGCCCAAGCACTTCATCCGGGTAGTCTCATCAGCGCATCACTGCAAACCTGGGCTCAGCTTCGCGTGCACTGTACGCCGCAGCACCGTACCGGTTCTGCTACCCAGGTACACCCCCTGTTCGTAAGCGATGGCCCCATTGACAATGACGCAGTCGATGCCAGCAGCGGGCTGTTTGGGATCGTCAAAGGTGGCAGTATCGCGTACGGTCTGCGGGTCAAATATGCAGAGATCGGCATAGTGGCCTTCAGCCAGAACGCCCCGCCTGTCGATGCCAAAGACCTGGGCGGTCAGGCCCGTCATTTTCCAGACAGCGGTCTCCAGCGGGAACAGACCAAGCTCACGGCTGTAGTGGCCCAGTACGCGGGGAAAGGTGCCCCAAAGGCGCGGATGCGGGCGTTCGTTGGAGGGGACGCCGTCCGAACCAATCATCGTCGGGCCAAAGGCCAGGATGCGCCGCACATCGCTTTCCTCCATATTGAAATAGATGGCGCTGGCCGGCTGCAGGCGGGCGGAGGCCTCGGCACGCGAGACCTGCCAGTGCCGGGCAATCTCGCCCAACTCCTGGCCCTGCAGCTCCGGATGGGACTTGCTGTCGGCAACGACGATTTTGCCCGCCAGGCGCTCCTCTTCCAGGTGCAGGATGGTGGAGCTGGCATGGTAGGGATAGCAATCGAGAGACACACATTGGTGCTGCATCGCGGCTGCGATCTGCGGCAAGGTTTGTACCGACCTCCCCCAGTTCGCCGGACCTTGCAGCTTGTGGTGGGAGATGAGCACTGCTGTCCGCGCAAACAAACCAATCTGCAAGGTCTCGTCGATGGCTTCCTGGCTGTGCGCGCCCTCATTGCGCATATGGCTCACATACAGCGCGCCGTATTCGGCCAGCGGCTGGGCCACCCGGCACAGCTCCTGGGTGCTGGCCGCAGCTGCCGGGGGGTAGTAGGTGCCAGAAGACAGCCCAACGGCCCCGGCCGCCAGAGCCTCGCGCAGCAAGGCCTGCATCTGGGCGATCTCGTCCGGGTTGGCGGCGCGGTTCACATCGGCCATCGCCACGACCCGCAGGGTGCTATGCCCCACCAGCGGAATGACATGCAGCGCAGGCGGTGATGCGCGCAAGGCCTGCACATAGGCCGCGAAGCTGGGAAAGCGTGTGGCGGCATCGCTGAGCAGATTCAGCGGCGCGGGCACGGGCGTGTCGGGATGCAGTGGTGCCGCGCTGATGCCGCAGTTGCCGGTAACCACGGCCGTCACGCCCTGCGAGAGCTTGAACGGCATCTGCGGCTGCAGCAGCAAGGCCTGGTCATCGTGCGAATGCGCATCGATAAAGCCCGGTGCAACAACTTTGCCTCGCGCATCGATCACGCGGTGGGCGGTGGCTGCGGACAAATCGCCCACAGCCACAATGACGGCGCCGCGCAGGCCCACATCGGCACGGTAGCGTGGTCGCTTGCTGCCGTCGATCACCTCCCCGCCCCGGACGATGACATCAAATGCCTGGGTGTGCATATCGCCTCCTTGAGACCTTCAGTCAACTTTCGCACCGCTGGCCTTGACCACTTCGCCCCAGCGTGCGCGCTCGGAATCGGCAAGTGCCTGGAAGTCCTCGGGCGTTCCGGGCAACGGTGTGTAAGCCATTTTTTCGAGCTGCGCCCTGATCTCCGGCGTTTTCAGCACCTGGTTCAGGGCAGTGTTCAGGTGCACCACCACCTCGCGAGGCGTGCCAGGCGGCACCAGCAATCCACCCCATGCGTTCATCACAAAGCCGGGTACACCCGCCTCCTGCATCGTCGGAATGTGCGGGTACTGCACATCGCGTTGGGCGCTGGTCACAGCCAGGGCACGTACCTTGCCTGCCTGTAGCTGGGGCGCCGCAGTGACGATGTTCTCAAAGTAATAGTGCAGGCTGCCTCCAACCAGGTCGTTCAGCGCCTGCGGCGAACCCTTGTAGGGAATGTGCTGCGCTGATTCGAGTCCCATCCGCGCCTTGAACAGCTCCGCCCCCAAATGGCTGGTGGTGCCAATGCCGCCCGAACCATATTGCACCGGCTTGCCCGCACTTCTCACATAGGTCACCAGCTCTTCAAGCGTGGTGACCGGCATCTGCATATTGACCAGCAGGAAGCTGCTGGTGGTTGCCATGCCCCCGACAGCCACGAGAGCACGCGGATCGTAGGGGAGCTTGCTGAACAGAAACTCGTTGGTTGTCAGCGTGGCGTTGTTGCCATAGCCCAGGGTATAACCATCGGCCGCTGCCGCCATCAGGGCTTGCATGCCGATGTTGCCGCCTGCACCACCCCGGTTCTCGATCACCACCGGCTTGCCCAGTTGCAGCGACAGCCCGTTTGCAATCAGCCGCGTGAGCACATCGGGGCTGCTCCCGGCCACGCTGGGCACGATGATTTTGAGGGGTCTGTCAGGGTAGGCCGCAAAGGCGGCGCAGGCCAGTGAACAAAAAGCGGCAATCGCCAGACGACGTGAAAACCAGGCAAGCATGGCACAGCTCCAAAAGTGAGGCCAACATGCAACGCTGTGGTTTCAACGGAAAAACCGCGTTATCGCCCCGGCATTGCACCGAATGAGCCAGCGCGCAAGGGCGCGCAGGGCCGGGCCATTGTGCGGGGTCTGAATAATAAAATCCCCATAATTAACAACAACATACCCAAGCAACAAATCCCTGAGGCGCAAGCACACAGCAGACAGTCCCATGGCCTGCCAAAAAGCAGCGACAAAAAAGGCCCGCTGGCATTCATGCCAGCGGGCCCGGATGCTACGGAGTCAATAGCGTTTACTTGGCCTTATCAAATGCTTCTGTCAGCCTATCGACTGCCTGCCCAATCTGGGCGACATCGGGCGCGGCAAACGACAGGCGCATCGAATGCAGGTTCGCGTTGTCGGCATAGAAGGCCTTGCCCGGCACAAAGATCACATGGGCCGCCACTGCGGCATCAAACAGCTTTTGCGGATCAATGCGGGCATCAAAGGTCATCCAGACAAACATGCCGCCAGCGGGCTGCACAAACTGCACCAGTTCGCCCAAACGCGCCTTCAGGCCCTGGGTGAGGGCCAGCATGCGACGCTGGTACTCGGCACAGGCCTTGGCCACCGCCTGGCCATAGCGGCCGGACTGCAGGTAGCTGGCGGCCACAGCTTGCGCCAGTGGGGAGGTGCACAGGTCATTGGTCTGCTTGGCCACGGTGCAGCGGCGCAGCACGGCCGGGTCGGCCACCATCCAGCCCACGCGCAGGCCGGGGGCCACGGTCTTGGACAGGCTCGACAGGTAGACCACGGGGTTCTCACCCTCGCCCACCTGCTGCTGGGCCGCAGCGTAAACCGGTGCGGGGCGGGCATCGGTGAAGGCCAGCTCGCCATAGGGATCGTCCTCTACCACGACAAAACCATACTGCAGTGCCAGCTGCACCAGGCGCTCGCGGCGCTGCTGCACCAGCAAGGTGCCGCAGGGGTTGGAGAAGTTGGGCACGGTGTAGAGCAGCTTGGGGCGCTCGGCCACCGGCAGCGCAGCCAGCATGGCGGCCAGGGCCTCCACATCCAGGCCATCGCCATCGACCGGCGTGCTCAGGATCCTGGCGCCCGCCTGGCGCAGCGCTGCAAGGGTGGCGGGGTAAGCCGGGGTCTCCACGCAGACGGTATCGCCAGACTGGATCAGCACACGCAGCAGCAGGTCAAAGCCCTGCTGCGAGCCGGTGGTGACCAGCACGTCGCCAGCGCTGCAGCGGATACCCCGGGCCTGGCACTGCGCGGCCAGCTGCTCGCGCAGCGCGGGCGAGCCTTCGGTGGCGCCGTACTGCAGCGCAGTGGCGCCCGTGGCCATCGCCTGCGCAGCGGCCGCTGCCAGGCCTTCCTGGTCGAACAGGCTGGGCGAGGGGTAACCGCCCGCCAGCGAGATCATGCCCGGGCGGCTCAGGTAGGGGAACAGCTCCCGTATGGGCGAGCCCTGGGGGTTGGCGAATGCGGGAGTGAATTGAAAAAAGGACATGGCCTTGTCTCGCTGGTTTGTCTCTGGTTGTGGTTATGGGCCCTGGCTGCCAACGCGGGCACAGCCGGGGTCTCAGTTCTTGGCGGTGCCCAGATCCACGGTGCCGCACAGGTGCCGGGGATCGAGCCGGTCGCGCCAGCCATCGGCCCATTGCTGCAGCAGCGGCGGCGTAAAGCGCTGGTAGTAGGCCAGGTTGTGCGGGCCCACGCCATGCTCGGCGCTGTAGCTGCCGCCAAAGTCCTGCACCACCATGCCGTAGATGGCATCGCGCAGGCGCTGCACCACGGCCGGGTCGTACTGCTCGGGGGCATCCTTGCGCCAGATGACGTTGAAGTGCACACCGCCGTCGGCGATATGGCCAAAGTCCACCACCGTGAGGAAGGGGTAGTCGCGCGCTACCAGCTCGCGGCCCTTGCGGCAGAACTCCATGATGCGCGAGCGCGGCACCGACACATCAAACGCGATGGGCTTGCCCAGCGCACGCGCGCCTTCGCTGATGCTATGGCGCAGGTGCCACAGTTCGGTGGCATTGCCCAAGGCCGCGTTGACAATGGTCGATTCGAACTGGTCTTCCAGGAAGCTGTTGAGCGCCTCTTGCAGATCCAGCTGGCTGTACTTGGGCGAGGCATTCGCTTCCAGCTCGACCAGGATGGCAAACTCGGGCGCATCGTCCGGTGCAAAGGGGTTGCGCAGGTTGGGCACATGGTCAATGGCCGCCTGCATTGCATTGCCCGAGATGCCTTCAAACGCGGCCAGCCAATCGCCCAGGTCACGCTCAAAGGCTTGCAGCAGTTCCATCACCGCCTCGTCCGAGGCCGGCACCACCAGCGCCGTGGCGCGTTGGGCCGGGCGGGCATGCACCTGGATGGTGGCCTGCGTCACGATGGCGCCCGCACCGGAGCCGCCGACAAACAACTGCTTCCAGTCCACGCCGGTGTTGTTCTTGCGCAGCGCGCGGCCCAGCTCCACCACCTCGCCGGGCGGGTCCATCAGCACCACTTGCAGCGCCATCAGGTTGGAGCGCACATCGCCGTAGCGGATCAGGCGCGTGCCACCGGTGTTGGTGGCCACCATGCCGCCGATCGAGGGGTTGGCCCCCAGATCGATCGGGAACCACAGGCCATGCGGTTCGAGCTGGTCATTGAGTTCCTGCAGGGTCACGCCGGCATCGACGACCACGCTGCGGTTGGCTACATCCACCTCGCAGTGGCTGCGCAGACGCGAGAGGCTCAGCACCAGCTGGGTGCCACTCATGTCCGGCGTGCTGGCGCCCACCATGCCGGTGTTGGCGCCTTGGGGCAGCAGCGCCAGGCCGCGCTCGGCGCAGAGCCGTACCACGGCCTGCACCTGTGCTACATCGGCGGGGCGCACCACCAGGCGCGCACGGCCCTGGCCGTAGCGCGCGCCTTCTTCGTAGGCGGCCATGTCGGCGCCTTGCAGCACCCCGACTTCGCCCACAATGGCGTGCAGCGCGCCCAGCAACTCGCTGTTGTCCAGATCAGAGGCGGCCATCGCTCAGGCCACGCTTTCTGCCACAGCGGCTTGTGCCACGGCCTCGCGCACCGCTTGCAAGGATGCGTCCTGCATCGCCTGGTACAGCGCGATCTCGTCATGCACCTGGGCGCCCAGGTCGGCCTCGAACGCCTGCTGCGCCTGGTTGGCTTCATAGTGCTTTTGCTCTTCACCACCCAGGTTGGACTGGAAGATACCGGCCGCGCTCACCGGCAGAAAGTCCTCGTACACGATGGGCTCGGCACGCACCACGCCATCGGCAATCAGGGTCTCGATATCGGCCGAGGCATCGCCCACCGGCTGCTGCAGCACATAGCGGTAGAAGGCCAGGCCTTGCTGGCGCATGGCGTCATGGCTGTCGGGGAAAGCGGCGAAGGACGACTCCAGGCGGTCCTGGTAGTTGGCGCTGGCGCTGCCGGCATTGCCCATGCTGCGCACATTGGCCAGCAGGCTGTCGTACAAGGCACGGCCCTTGCGGGTCAGGGCCACGCCGCGCTGTTCGATCTCGCCAAAACGGGCGGTGTGCGTGCCCTGGTCATCGCTGCCGGGGAAGTTCACGCGCTCCTGCAGGGCCTTGAAGCTGGTCTGGCGCAGCAAGATCGGGCAGGCGCGGCGGGGTGGGCCTTCGACCACGTCCTTGGCATCCATGCCATGGGCGGGCATGCCCAGCTGGGCGGCGTCGATATCGAGGGTGCGCGGCGTCAGGTGGTTGATGTGCGGGCCCTTGAAGCAGACCACATCGGCCACCAGGCGGTGCGCCTTGTGCAGCTTGTCGTAGGTGGCGGCATCCACGGTCGCCTCGCTGTGCCAGCGGAAGGTCTCCAGCGCTTCGCGCACAAACTCGTCGGCCTGGGCATCGGTCAAGCCACCGGCGGCTTCGCACTGGGCGATCAGCGCCAGCGCGCGCTCGGTAAAGATCTGGCGGCGCGCCAGGATGGCGGCCGACTGCGCGCGCAGCGCCTCATCGGCCAGCAGGTCCAGGCGCAGCAGCGAGGTGAACACGCGGAAGGGGTTGCGGTTGAGCGAGCTGCCCAGCACAGGGCGGAACGCAGTGGAGTGCACCGGCACGCCGGCCACCGACAGGTCGTAGTAGCCCACGGCTTCCATGCCCATCACGGCAAACAGGCGCCGCAGGGTGGACAGCTCTTCCTTGGTGCCCACGCGGATCGCACCATGGCGCTCCACATCCAGGCGGTCCAGCTCGTCGGCCTGCGCCATCGCCTGCGCGAGCGCGGGCTGGGCCTTCAGCACTTCGCCATTGACCTGGGCCACCAGTGCCATCAGGTTGCCGTATTGCGGCACTTCGTCGCGGTACATATCGGACATGGCGCGGGAGAAGCGCGAACGAACCTCATCGGGGTGCACAAATTGGGTCATCGTGGGTACCAGATCAATAGCTAATAAAACGGGGAAACGGGCCTGGTGCCAGCCACCACAGACAGCGGGCGCACCAGGTCAGCACTGCGCGTCATGCTAGGCAGTGCCTTGTGCCAGGTCAAACGACAATAGCGCGGCACATTATTCCAATTACGCACAACATGGCCAGGGGTCGCGTCTGCGATGCGCGATGCGATGTGGGGCGCGCCCATCGATGGCCTTGGTGCGCAGCCTGCGGGCATAAAAAAACCCAGCCGGGGCTGGGTGGGGTGCAGGGTGCAAGCGCCTGGCTTACTGGTCGGCGTAGGCTTCCAGTGGCTTGTCGTTCGGCTCTTGCAGCAGCTTCTTCAGCGTATCGCTCATCGGCAGGTTCAGCGCCTGGCCCTTGGGCGGGATCGGTTGCATGAACCACTTGTCATAGACCTTGGCCAGCTCGCCGGACTTCATCATCTTGGTCAGGCTGTCGTCCACGGCCTTCTTGAAGGCGGGATCGTCCTTGCGGAACAGCAGCGCAATCGGCTCCGATCCCAGCGCCTCGCCGACAATCTTGTAGCCCGCCGGGTTGGCCGAGTTGGCGATCACGCCTGCCAGCAGGTTGTCATCCAGCACAAAGGCGTCGGCACGGCCCGATTCCAGCAGCATGAAGCTCTCGAAGTGGTCCTTGCCCAAAGTGGTGGGCAGGTTGATGCTGTTGTCCTTGGCGAACTTGCGCAGCAGCTGCACGGCGGTGGTACCGGCCGAGGCCGCCACGGTCTTGCCATCGAGCTGCTTGACGCTGGTGATGTTGGAGTCAGCTCGCACTGCTGCGCGCACCTGGCTCACATAGGTGGTCACCGCAAAGGCTACTTGCTTTTGGCGGCTCAGGTTGTTGGTGGTGGGGCCGCAGCCGATGTCCACGGTGCCGTTTTGCACCAGTGGCATCGTGTTCTGGGCCGTCAGCGCCATGTATTCAATCTTGGCCTTGGGCGCGATGTCCTTGAGCACGCGCTCACACAGCTCGACGTGGTAGCCGCCGAAGGTCTGGTTGGAGCCGATGGCATAGGCCATTGGGGCAGAGCTTTCACGCACGCCGACCACCACCTTGCCGGTGCTGTTGATCTTGTCGAACGTGCTTTGCGCAAACGCCGCGCCGCCGGCAGCAAAAGCCACGGCTGCAGCAACCATCTTGATGCTGAATTTCATTATGTACTCCTTGGAAATGACGAATTGGCAGCCAGGCGTGGGCCCGAAGCTGCTCCACCAGCTTTGTGATTGCGCTGGCTTGGCACGCTGCGCATGCGCGCTTGAAGACCAAATGGATGCACAGGTTTTGCGCCAGCGCATCCAGCCTCCGAGTATTCCAGAGAGTCGCGCCAATCCCTAGCGCGGATTCCGAAGCATGTGTTGCTGTTTTGGAAACACCGTGCTGCACTGCCGTATCTGCCGCATCTGCGGACGGCAGTGCCTGGCGAACGGCTTCAGGGAGCCAGCCGGCTCACCAGCGCCACGGTCGATGGGTCCACGCCTTGCCAGTCACCCTGGTCGCGGCGGGCAAACAGGTCCTTGGCCAATTGCTTGCCCAGCTCCACGCCCCACTGGTCAAAGCTGTTGATGCCCCAAAGCGCACCGCTGACAAACACGCGGTGCTCGTACAGCGCGATCAGCGCACCCAGCGAGGTGGGGGTGAGCTTGTCCATCAGCAAGAAGGTGCTGGGGCGGTTGCCCGGGCAGTACTTGGGGCCCTGCTCTTCGGTGCGGCCCACCAGCAGCGCCTGCGCCTGCGCAATGGCATTGATCACCAGGTTGTTCTGGTGGCTGGCCAGGTTCTTGCCGCCTTCACGCGCAGCGATGAACTCCACCGGAATCACATCGCGGCCCTGGTGGATCATCTGGAAAAAGGCATGCTGGCCATTGGTGCCGGGCTCGCCCCAGACCACGGGCGATGTAGCATAGGGCAGCGGCTGGTTCTGCACATCGCGGCCCTTGCCGTTGCTTTCCATCTCCAGCTGCTGCAGGTAGGCCGACAGCCGGCGCAGGCCATGGCTGTAGGGCGCCACACAGCGCGTGGCAAAACCGTGGAAGTTGCGGTACCAGACATCGAGCAGACCCAGGCGCACCGGCAGGTTCTGCGCCAGCGGCGCGGTCTTGAAGTGCACATCCATGTCATGCGCGCCCTGCAGCATCGCCCGGAAGGACTCGGCCCCCACCGCAATCGCAATTGGCAGGCCGATCACCGACCACAGCGAGTAGCGGCCGCCGACCCAGTCCCAGAAACCCAGTGTGGTGTCGATGCCAAAGGCTGCTGCCGCCTCGGTATTGGTGGTCAGCGCCCAGAAGTGCTTGGAGATCGACAGCGCCGCGCTGCGGTCCTCGCTGCCGCCTTGCGCGATGAACCAGTCGCGCGCCGAGTGCGCGTTGACCATGGTCTCCAAGGTGGTGAAGGACTTGGACGCGACCAGGAACAAGGTGCTCTCGGGCCGGGTCTGCGCCAGCACATGGCCCAGCTCATGCCCGTCCACGTTCGACACAAAGTGGAAGCGCTTGCCGGCAATGCGCCAGTCCTCCAGCGCATTGACCACCATGGCCGGGCCCAGGTCCGAGCCACCGATGCCGATATTGACGATATCGGTGATTTGCGGATTGGCGCGCACCTGCTCGGCCAGCGCCAGCATCTGTGCCAGGCTGTCCTGCACATCGGCCAGGGCTTCGCGCACGAAGGCGGGGCTATCGGGCAACCAGCGCTCCAGGCCCTCGGCGGGCTGGCGCAGCAGCCAGTGCATGGCCGCCCGGCCTTCGGAGCCGTTGACCTGCGCACCGGCAAACATCGCATCGCGTGCCTGCTCCAGATCGCAGTCGCGGGCCAGTTGCAGCAACAGTTGCTGGGCTTGGCTGTCGATCAGGTTCTTGGACAGGTCGGCCCACAAATGGGGCGCCTGCTGGCTGAACTGGTCCAGCCGCGTTGCATCGTCGGCAAAGGCCGCACGCAGGTTGAGGCCCCGGCCCTCCGCGTCGTAGTATTTTTGCAGTTCTTGCCACGCGGGGGTTTCATCGCAGCGCTTGCGCTGCGTCGCACATTCTCGGTTCATAGGGCAGTGTAAATGGCTGCACGGGGCTGCCAGGCGGGCTGGCAGCCGCTCGATCAGGCCGATTGCAACAACTTGTCGAGCTTGATGGCATCGGCCACAAAGGCGCGGATGCCTTCGGCCAGCTTTTCAGTGGCCATCGCGTCTTCGTTCAGTGCAAAGCGAAACCCCGCTTCGTCGTACTGCACGCGCTCCAGCGACAGTGCCTTGGCGGCTTCAGCATTCAACGCGGGCTGCAGCGGGGCATCAGCAGCGGCCAGTTGGGCCAGCAGCTCGGGCGAGATGGTCAGCAGATCGCAGCCGGCCAGCGCGGTGACCTGGCCAATATTGCGGAAGCTCGCGCCCATCACTTCGGTGGGGATGCCGAAGTGCTTGTAGTAATCAAAAATGGCCTTGACCGATTTCACACCCGGGTCGTTGGCACCGGCCATCGCGGCCTCGTCCCAATTGCTGCCGGCCTGCTTCTTGTACCAGTCGTAGATACGGCCGACGAATGGCGAGATCAGCTGCACCTGGGCCTGGCCGCAGGCAATGGCCTGGCACTGCGCAAACAGCAGGGTCAGGTTGGTGTGGATGCCTTGCGCTTCCAAGGCCTTGGCGGCCTGGATGCCTTCCCAGGTCGAGGCGATCTTGATCAGCACGCGGTCGATGTGCACGCCCTCGGCCTCGTACAGCGCGATGATGCGCTGGGCCCGGGCCACCGTCGCATCGGTGTCGAACGACAGGCGGGCATCGACCTCGGTCGACACGCGGCCCGGAATGATGGACAGGATCTCGGCGCCAAAGCGCACCAGCAGGCGGTCCATCACCTCGTCCAGCGGCTTGCCACGGAACTTTTGCACGGTCTCGGTCAGCAGCGGCGCGTAATCGGCCTTCTGCACGGCCTTGAGGATGAGGGACGGGTTAGTCGTCGCGTCTTGCGGCTGGAACTGGGCCAGCTGGTGAAAGTCACCGGTGTCTGCCACCACCGTGGTCAGCGCTTTGAGTGCATCGAGTTGGTTCATGGTCTGCTCTTGGTCAATATCCGGTCTGACGTGCTTGTATCCCCTCCTGCGCACGGCGGCCAACACGGGGGGCGCTCAAGCTTAACCGAACTTTTGCGCGGTTTGAGGCTGTCTGCATTCTACGGCTTCTCCCAGGACATGAAACTGAGTTACATTAATCCCTGCCTTGATGTTCAGGAAGTTTCATGCGTTTTGATCTGGTTTTGTTTGGCGGCACCGGCGATTTGGCCTGGCGCAAATTGCTGCCCGCGCTGTTTCAATCTTTCCGCCATGGCAGCCTGCCTGCCGACGGGCGCATCATCGGCGTAGGCCGTGGCGCGATGAGCGACGACGAGTACCGCGCGCTGATCGCCCAGCGGCTCGCCGAGGTCGAAGCCGACAAGCGGCCCAGCGATGCGGAATTTGCCCGCTTTGCCCAGCACCTGCACTACCTGCGCATGGACCTGTCGCAGCCGGCCGACTATGCCGCGCTGCGCGAGCTGCTGCAGGCGCGCGATGCCGACACTGTGGTGATGTACCTCGCCACAGCGCCCTCGTTGTTCACCACCGTCTGCGAGCAACTGGGCGCTGCAGGCCTGGCCACCGAGCGCACCCGCGTGGTGCTGGAAAAGCCGCTGGGCCATGACCTGCCTTCGAACCGCGCCATCAACGCGGCCGTGCGCGAGGTGTTTTCCGAAACGCAGATCTTCCGCATCGACCACTACCTGGGCAAGCCCTCGGTCCAGAACCTGCTGGCGCTGCGTTTTGGCAATGCGATCTTCGAGCCACTGTGGCGGCGCGAGAACATTGCCAGCATCGAGATCACGATGGCTGAGCAGCTGGGTGTGGAAAAGCGTGGCGAGTTCTACGAAAGCACCGGCGCGCTGCGCGACATGGTGCAAAACCATGCGCTGCAGCTGCTGTGCGCGATCGGCATGGAGCCGCCCATCAGCGCCGATGCCGATGCCATTCGCAATGAAAAGCTCAAGGTGCTGCAATCGCTCAAGCGCTGGACGCCGGAGACGGTGATCCGCGACGTGGTGCGCGGCCAATACGCGGCCGGCCAGATTGCCGGCAAGCCGGTGCCGGGCTACCGCCAGGAAGACGGCGTCTCGCCCAATAGCCAGACCGAAACCTTTGTGGCGCTGCGCACCGAGATCAGCAACTGGCGCTGGGCCGGCGTGCCGTTTTTCATCCGCACCGGCAAACGCCTGGCCGGGCGCGAGGCCTCGATCGTCGTGCATTTCCGCCAGGTGCCGCATGCCATCTACCGCACACCGCTGGGTGCGGCCAACCGCCTGACCATCCACCTGCAACCCAAGGATGGCCTGACCCTGCAGCTGATGGCTGCCGCGCAGAGCCAGGCCGATACCGGCGGCGTGCAGACCTTGTCGCCTGCGGCGCTGGACCTGGACTTTGACCAGCGCTTTGGCACCGAGCGCGTGGGCGCCTACGAACGCCTGCTGCTCGATGTGATCGCCGGGCGCCTGAACCTGTTTGTGCGCGCCGACGAGCAAGAGGCCGCTTGGCAGTGGGTGGAGCCGATTCTGGAGGCCTGGCAACAGGCCAATGCCCGCGGCGAAAGCCCCCGCCCCTATGTGGCCGGGCATTGGGGCCCGGGCGCCGCCAGCGCACTGGTGGCACGCGACGGCCACAGCTGGATGGAAGAGTTTTGACCGCCACCGCCCACCACCGCTTCACCCGCTTCAAGGTAACGCCATGTTAGACCGCATCACCGCCTCCCTCCCCTCGCTGGCACCGGCCGAGCAGCGCGTGGCGCGCCTGGTGCTGGCCGATCCGCGTGCCTTTGCCTCGCGCCCAGTGCGCGAGCTGGCCGAACTGGCCCATGTCAGCAAGCCCACCGTGGTGCGCTTTTGCCGCAGCATGGGCTATGACGGCCTGGCCGATTTCAAGCTCAAGCTGGCCGGCAGCGTCAGTGAAGGCGTGCCCTTTATCCACCGCAGCGTCGATGCCGATGACAAGACCAGCGATGTGCTGGTCAAGGTGGTGGACAACTCGGTCGCCGCCTTCCTGGCTTACCGCAATGCCGCCAGCACCACGGCGCTGGAGGCCGCATCCAGCGCCATCGTGGCGACCTGGCAGGCGGGCAAGCGCATCGAGTTCTATGGCGTGGGCAACTCCGGTATCGTCGCGCAGGATGGGCAGCACAAGTTCTTCCGCCTGGGCGTCACCAGCCTGGCGACCAGCGATGGCCATATGCAGGTGATGAGTGCCACCATGCTGGGCGCGGGCGACTGCGCCATCGTCATCTCCAACTCCGGCCGCACCCGCGACCTGATGGATGCCACCGACATCGCCAAGCGCAATGGCGCGACGACGATCGCCATCACCGCCAGCGGCTCACCGCTGGCCCGTGCGGCCAATATCCACCTGGCTGCCGACCACCCCGAGGGTTACGACCGCTACAGCCCCATGGTTTCGCGCCTGCTGCACCTGCTGATCCTGGATGTACTGGCCACCAGCGTGGCGCTGCGCATCGGCGAGCCGCTGCAGCCGGTGCTGCAGCAGATGAAGGACAACCTGCACGCCAAGCGCTATACCTGAGGGCGTTTTCGGCTGGACGCAACGAAAAACGGGGCAGCCAAGGTGAACTGACCCCAAGAAGTTGGACAGTTAAATGCTAGAGGCTCAAGGCCTGAGTTCGGTACTCCACCGGACTCAGGCCTTTTAGTTTGAGCTTGAGCCGGTGGTGGTTGTAGTAGTGAATGTAGTC
>Ga0308156_1001426_pt1 | contig 28360 bp, 30 predicted proteins | sample PhyAR2_FD_201041 | JGI IMG/M metagenome (GOLD analysis project Ga0308156, IMG submission 201041) | Phyllosphere microbial communities from UC Gill Tract Community Farm, Albany, California, United States - DLSL A.R2 | ecosystem: Host-associated > Plants > Phyllosphere > Unclassified | place: USA... | reverse complement strand
AACGTCCAAGTCAAAAACATCACCGGGCCCATTATTTGTGACTACGACGTCACTCAACTTATTGCCTCCACGTTCGTGCAGCCGCGCTGAGAGCCGGGGGCGTCCCGATGCTTCCGATGAAGGGAACCTGCGTCCCAAGGGCAGGCCACCACCCGGTGGTGAAGGTGGCGTAAGGTCTCCTGCCGTGTGCCAGTCCGTCCCATCAGTGTTAACCGCACAACCGGCGGTCCGAAGGCGCGTGGCAAGTTCTTGTCGCTTCTGAGTCGAATTGTCCAAACGTACGACGTGTCGGCCATGTATGTCGCTAAAACTCTTGATCTGCCCAAGTTCCACGATGACAGTCCGCTCGGGGTAACGACCCATTGCCATCCCGGCCTCGAACAACACATTTGGGCGGGGCTGCATTTGAGGAGAGCATTCGGGGTCGCCCGGGTAGGTAAGAGACTCATGAAGGTGCGCAATATCGTCTGGCGTTTGGAGAACTACCACAGCACTAGCAGCACCGAAGGCAGCGTTTAGAACGTCGCCAATATAGGGCGAGCCCTGACCAGTCATAGCAATCGCTTGTGACCATTCCAGGGGGTTGAGGCCAATAGACCTAAGGAAGTCAAAGAGAGCCTTCCTAGCTGCTTCGTTGCGCCCGTGAATGACAAAAACTGTGCGCGCATCAACACTCATATCTACTGCTTCCTGTTCGAGAACCTGAAGTAAGGCTACGACTGGTCACCGACAAAGTGCTTACTCTCACCGCCTTGCGTTTCGCCTACTTTTCATCGCGCACCCCGATGCGCAAAAAACGATTGCTTGACGCGCTGCCGCGCATTGTTCCCCGTCTTGCCCTTCTGCCTGAGGCGAGATCGTGGAGCCTACTGAACAGTGGCCTTCGGGCCGACCAGCATGTAAAGGAAGCGCACCAGGAAAATCGCCGCGATGGCGAACATGACCGTTGCAGCCTGCGGGTAACCCGAGATGGCGTTTTCGCAGGCATCAGCAAGTGCTGGGAAGAAGTTTCGTCTTGGCATGGGATCGAACGCCGTCCCACAGTATGTGTAAACGACACCGCCATACTGGTTCGCCGCGCTGGCTTCGATCCTCACCATGGCCGCGAAAATTCCTGCCGCAAGGGTGGCTGCACCGATCAAAAATACTGTCAACCGCATAGCGGGCGTGCTGGGACCTCTGAATATGTTCGCCATAGGAGCATTAGAGCACTTCGAGTGTGGCAACAATTTGTCCGTCTGTTCTGTTACTTGTCATAGGTCGAGTTGAGGGCATCATGTCAGCCCTTCGTGGGCCCCGGATTCAGAGAACTGCAATGTCGACGTCAGCCTTCTACGAGACGGGACTAGTCAACGGCGCCGCCCTCTTGCCTTCCGAACTCCCATTTCAAAAACGACCCTTTTTGCATGCGCCTTAGCCGAGCCTCGAATGTCATTTTCCGTACTCGTGTGCACGGCGGGCAGCCTGTTTTCGCGGTTGTGCAGCCGGGTGTTGAGCACTGGTTTTTCCGTACTCCTCTGCACTAGGGTCATTTTTGCTTACTATTCCTCTGCACGCCGAGGGAGGTGTCGGAGTGGATGCGGAATCGGCGCCGATTCGTGAGCCGGGAACTTTGACGATGCCGGATGTGCTCTGGGATCGGACGAAGTCGGTTTCGGCGGTGATCGGGCCTTTGGCTGCGCGCACGGTGGTTGGTAGGGCAGCGGTTGATGCTGCGGCCGCGGTGTTGGGCGTATCGCGACGCCAGGTGTACGTGCTGATCAGACGCCATCGCGGTGGTTCTGGTTTGCTGACGGATTTGGCTCCTGGCCGTTCCTCCGGAGGAAAAGGAACTCCTCGGCTATCAGAGGAGGTCGAGAACCTTGTCTGGGGGATTGTGCGGAAGCAGTTCCTGACTCGACAGAAGCGGACTTTGGCTGCGGTGTATCGGGATATTGCTGCGGCCTGCCGCGCACGGCAGCTTCCTGTCCCGGCCCGTAACACGGTGGAGCGGCGAATCCGGGCGTTGAATCCGGTTGAGGTAAGCCGGCGCAGGGGAGGGCCCGATGCGGTGCGGCCGTTGCAGTCTGCTGGGGACGAGGTGCCGGTCGTCGGCAGGATTTTGGAGCGGGTGCAGATCGACCACACGGTCATCGACGTGGTCGTTGTTGACGATCGGGAGCGGCGACCGATTGGTCGTCCGTATTTGACTGTCGCGATCGATGTTTACAGTCGGTGCATCATCGGCATGGTGGTGACTCTGGAGGCGCCCTCGGCGGTGTCGGTCGGGTTGTGCCTGGCGCATGCCGGGACTGATAAAAGGCCATGGCTTGAAGGTCTTGGTGTTGAGGCGGGGTGGCCCATGAGCGGGAAGCCGAGACTGCTTTATCTGGATAATGCCAGCGAATTCAAGAGCGAGGCGCTTCGGCGAGGATGCGATCAGCACGGTATCGAGCTGGCCTACCGTCCGATGGGCCGGCCTCATTATGGCGGGATCGTGGAACGCCTGATCGGCACTGCCATGAAGCAGATTCACGAACTTCCCGGGACGACGTTTTCCAACCCCAGCGAACGGGGCCGCTATGACTCCGACCGAGAGGCGGCGTTGACCCTGCGCGAGCTGGAGAAATGGATGGCCCTTGCCGTCACCAGCTACCACGGCACCATTCACAGCACGCTGGGGCAGACGCCGGCTGGACGGTGGGCAGAAGGGGCGGCGGTGACGGGGCGGCCGCCGGTTGCCATGAACCCGACAGCGTTCCTGGTCGATTTCCTTCCCGTCGTGCGGCGTACCCTAACGAGGACGGGTTTCGTCATCGACCATGTCCACTATTTCTCGAATGCGCTGAAACCGTGGATCAGCCGGCGCGAAACGCTTGGGCCGTTCCTCATCCGCCGGGATCCCAGGGACATCAGCAGAATCTGGGTGTTGGAACCGGAGGGGGCTCACTATGTGGAGGTTCCTTACCGGACGATGGCTAACCCGGCCGTGAGCCTGTGGGAGCACCGGCACGCCTTGGCGAGACTACACGAGCGCGGCGTAGCGCAAGTGGATGAGGCGGCGTTGTTCCGCACGATCGAGCAAATGCGGGAGATCGCAAGAACTGCCTCGAAGACTACCAAGCGCATGCGCCGCGACGCCGAGCGCCGCAATGCAGTGACGCCGCGTCGGGCCGGGACACCGGCCCCATTACTCCCGCCGGAAGCCGCTGCTGAGCAGGCACCGGACACGGTCACGGATGCGGCCCGGGTGCCGCTTTTCGATCAGATCGAGCAGTGGTGACCATGCCCGAGTACGAGGCACCGGAGTTGTCCCACCTGCACCCGAGTGTGCGGGACACGGCACGGTTGCCTGCGAACGAGCGGGTTGAATTGGTTCGGGCCGACCGGTGGATCGGCTACCCGCGCGCAGTGGAAGCGGTGGCCCGCCTGGAGTCCCTGCTGTCCTGGCCGGACAAACAGCGGATGCCGAACCTGTTGCTGATCGGGCCGACGAACAACGGCAAGTCGATGATCGTGGAAAAGTTTCGCCGGGGGCACCCGGCCGTGGCCGAGCCAGAGCGGGAACGCATTCCGGTGTTGTGCGTGCAGATGCCGTCTGAGCCTTCCGTGCTGCGCTTCTACATCGCGCTCCTGACGTCGCTTGGGGCGCCTCTTCAACCACGGCGGCGCCTGGCTGACGTGGAGCAGATCTCGCTGAAACTGCTGCGCTTAACGGGCGTGCGCATGCTCGTCATCGACGAGCTGCACAATGTCCTCGCCGGACAGGGCAACAGCCGCCGGGAGTTCCTCAATCTCCTGCGATTCCTTGGCAACGAGCTGCGCATCCCGATCGTCGGCGTTGGCACCAGGGAGGCATATCTTGCGGTTCGTTCCGATGATCAGCTGGAGAACCGGTTCGAACCCATCGTCCTTCCCTTGTGGAACACCGGTGCGGACACCCTGTCGTTGTTGGCCAGCTTCGCGGCCGCCCTACCACTGCAGCGCCCCTCGGACATCGCTACCGCGGATATGGCGCAGTACTTGCTCGCCCGAAGCGAGGGAACCATTGGCGAACTCACCCGGCTCTTGACGACCGCGGCGATCGCCGCCGTGGAAAGCGGTGAAGAGCGCATCAATCACCGCACCCTGGTCATGGCCGACTATGCAGGACCCACGGAACGGCGCCGCTTGTTCGAACGCGAACTGATGTGAGACCGCCGGAGCGCTGGCCCCTGCATCCGGCACCTGCGGCAACGGAGTCCTTGTCCTCCTGGCTGCGCCGGACGGCGAGCAGCTACGGCATGTACTCCCACCAGCTGCTCGAGCACGGACTCGGTCACCGGGAACTCAACGACGCTGAGCTGGATCTGAACCCGCCACCGCACCTGCTCGACGAGCTCGCCAAACGCGCGGGCCTCGACCAGCGCCGCGTGAGCGCCATGACAATGGCTGCCTGGGTGCCATGGCTCTTCGACTCCCTCGCCCCTGAACCCGATACCTACGAAACTTACGTGCACCAGTTCTCGCTGCTCCTGCCGCCCGGGCGCCGCATTGTCTACGCTCCTCGAAACTGGGTTCCCTGGCTCTCAACAAGCGCGATCACACTGGGATGCCGCGAATGCCTGGAGGCCGGCCCGACGATACTGCTCTTCTGGCAATTGCCGCTCATGGCCAGCTGCCCAGCACACCGGCGCCGGCTCGAGACCTATGAAGGACACCCTGCGGATTACATCAGGTGGGCAACTCCCGCGGATGACCAGCGGGAACTTCCGGAATCGCTAATCGTCCTGGACCGCCGCACCTGGCAGGCAATAACTACAGGATCCGTTGACCTTCCCCGGCGCTCGGTTCACGCCGGAGTCTGGTTCCGGCTGCTGAGGACCCTGCTGGATGAACTCAGCATGCCTCAGGGACGATACGGCCGGCAGCTGGAGGACGTGCGCCGGGTCTGGGACCACTGCGACCACCCGTTCCGGGCCGGCTTGCACTCATGGCAACCGTTCGAGTCCCTCCGCTGGACCAGGCAGCAGCAACTGTTCGAAGCCGCTGCCGCCGTCATGGCAATGATCGAAGACGGCACTCTGACCGCCCTGGGTGCCTCCGCGCACCTTCTGCGTCCCGAACCGAAGACCCCGACCAGCGACGGAACCCCGCCCGGATCACTGACAGGCACCCCTGGTGCGCAGAAGCAGCCGACACTGGACGAGCTCTGGAACCAGGTGACGGCTACTCGGGACGCGTGCATCGCAGCAGCCAAAACGGATCCCGTGGTCGCGAAGCACCTCTTCGACTTCGCACGCTACGGGTGCAGCAGTGAGGCATCCGTCCGCGGTCTTCGGGACACCTTCGCCGAGCTTCAAATACCTCTCGACTTTCTGTCACAAACAGAAGGAGACGAGCCCTTTGCCTGACGTAGAATAAGTAACGGGTTAAGTGACATGTTCTGATTTCGAAGCGAGCTGAAGTTCTTCTGTCACTTAAACGAACGTATACGTAACCGAAGGGGTGGCAATGCTGGTTGGGTACATGCGAGTCTCAAAGGCGGACGGATCCCAGACCACTAACCTGCAGCGTGACGCACTCCTGGTCGCCGGCATCGACGCTGGCTCGCTCTACGAAGACATGGCCTCCGGGAAGAAGGACAATCGACCGCAGCTCGCGGCATGCCTTAAAGCATTGCGGCACGGAGACACCCTGGTTGTCTGGAAGCTTGACCGGCTCGGACGGGACCTGCGGCACCTGGTCAACATCGTCCACGACCTGACCGAACGCGGCATCGGACTCAAGGTCCTCACCGGGCAGGGCGCCGCCATCGACACCACCACAGCTTCCGGGAAGCTCGTCTTCGGAATCTTCGCCGCCCTCGCCGAATTCGAACGCGAACTCATCTCCGAACGAACCCTTGCCGGCCTGGCCTCCGCCCGGGCCCGCGGCCGCAACGGAGGCCGACCCTACAAAATGACAGCAGCCAAGGTCCGTCTCGCCATGGCATCCATGGGCAGGCCCGGCACTAAAGTCAGCGAACTCTGTGCCGAGCTCGGCATCACCCGCCAGACTCTTTACCGGCACGTCTCACCCACAGGAGAACTGCGTCCCGACGGCCGGAAACTACTATCGCGCTAGCTGTTGGGACGCGACCCGGCCGTAACGGGGACCGTGCCTTCGAAGGAGGAAGCCCGTTGGCAACGTTCGAGTGCGGACGGGGGCCGAAGCGGCAGTCAACCGCTCAATCCGCGTCTAATGCCAGCGTCATGAGCGTCGGACGTTGTCGGCAATGATGTGGAGCATTTTCCGCTCGCCTGAAGCTGTGCGCACCCACACGATGTCATGGTCCAGTGCCGTCTCATCTACCGTGCCGGTGATGAACGGCCCGTCTTCTGTCAACGCTTCAACCCTTTGCCCCTCAACGATCGGGGCACCTACTGATTCAACGTCTGCCAAGGGTCTCCTCCTTCAACTTCCCACTTTCGGTGCCGATGCATGCGACCAAGACTGCCGTGTTCTTGGTCGGAAGATTACTGCCATCCGGGGTTTCTCCTCGTCAGCGCTGGAACCGGTTCGTTGCGGTGTCATGTTTTCCCGCCTGGGTTCGTTCAGGTCAGGCTGGGGACGCTGGCGAGGATGTAGTCGCCTGCTGCGGGTCCTTTCATCCCCAGATGGTTGTCTTCGGCGTTGATGCCGCGGGACTTGAGGTGTTCCCAGAGCGCTTCGTCGGGGCGGGGCTGGGTATTGTTCAGCAGGCACCAGCTGGTGTAGAGGCCGTAGAGCTCGTCAGGGCGCAGCCCTCTCAGGGTTGGGACGTTTTCGTCGATGGCTTCGGTGATGAAGGAGTTGAAGTGGGTGAGGGGCATCAGTGTTGCTCTTTCAAAGGTCTCAACGGGTTCTTGGTTTGAGCCCCGTTTTCGTGTGTCATGGCTGTTGAGGATGGGCTGGCGAGTCAGTTGCCGGCCAGTGGGTGAGGGGAGAGTAGTCCTGCAGGGAGCGGTGGGTTTGTTCGGCGCATGCTTTCAGGGGTCCCAGGTGGGTTGCGGCCAGTTGTGCCAGGGCCGGGGAGGGGTCTGTGCCGTGCGGAAGTGTGGCCCAGCCCGTGTTCCAGCCGGAGGGTAAGGGCCGGCCAAGGCCTGATGTTTTCCGCTCCGTGCGACCTGACGGGCGCGTCGACGCCTTTCCATGCCCGGGAGTTTGACGTTCACTTGCTGGACCTGGGTAATCGTCGTGTGTCTCCTGAGATGACGCGCAATAGTGCTGCCGCCCCGGCGAGCAGGCCCGTGACCAGCAACCCGCTTCCCGCGGCAAGAATGAGAAAGAGCGCTTCGGCCACGGCGACGAGCAAGGTGGCCAGGAAACCCACCAGTTCACCCGTCATGACGATGTGACCCGGTGGGGGATGACCCCTGAAGCATCGTGTGAGGGGTCCGGGAACGGCCAGGCTGTTGAGGCTTCATGGGCCAACCTGAGCTGCAGTTGCGCATGTGTCATGTTCGCTGCGCGGGCTGCTGCTTCAAGCGATAGCCCTTCACCGATGGCTTCGCGGAGCGTGTCGAGGAGTTCGAATTCTGCTTGATCGCGTTCCAGTTCTAGCGTTTCCAGCCGGCCGGCTGCGAGGAAGACTTTCAACTCGAGCTCTTTGTTCACGGCAGTTCCTTCGTGTCAGGACACCTTGTTGTGCCCATTGCCTCCCGTCCCTTGATGGACGTTCCATAGATAAGACCCCTTCACAGTGCGGAACCGCACGCCCTTTTCGTGGTGATTTGAATCACATTGCGGTTTCTTGCTGTTGGCCGTCTTTTCCGATGGCGCAGATCTGTACTGTCAGCTGCGGTTCCTGGCCGGGGAAGGCCTCGAGGAGATGTTGTCGTACCACGGCGGATACCGTGCGCGCGACGGCGGGTGCCGGGATGGTGCCGGTGACTCCGATCCGGAGGCGGACGGTGGGTGCTTGGGCCTGGACCTTCAGGTCCACGTCCTGCGGTGTGGTTTGTTGGCCGGTGGCAAGCGCCAGCCCGCCCTTGAGTGCGGCTCTCCAGGTGGGGTCGGCGGGGTAGAGCCGATCCACGCCGTCGGTGGAAAGAACTGCCTGGCGAACGGTTTGTTCAAGGCCCGTCAGGTCCTGGGTCCGGTTATTCATGGTTGCTCCGTCGCGAGGTCGGTCACGGTGATGTTGATCGCGGTGACGTTGAGTTCGGTATGGGCGGCCAAAGCGTCGGCGACAGCCTTGCGGAGTTCGTCCGCCAGCCCGTAAAGGGATGTTCCCCAGACAGCAGTGACGTTCAGGTCCACGCGGACGGGCGCTCCGGGCACGGTCAGGTCTCCGTCGATCCGGCACCGTCCAATGGTTGAGCCCGAAACGGCGTCCCCGGCGGCCCGGATGAGGGCGATGACGGAGCCTTCGGTCTCCGAGAGCGCGTCATTGGGGTTGTTCGCCGTCAGGGGCAGTGTCCGGCCGGACCGGGTTTCAAGGCGCAGGTTGTCCAGGATGCTGCGGAACCAGGGCTCGTCGGCGGGGTTGGCGCGTTTGACGTCATCTTCGATGAGTGCCTTGGTCAGGGTGTCGAGGCGGCGCAGGGCGGCCAGGCCGGCCTGGCACTGCGGGCAGTGTTCGATATGGTCCTGGTCGTCCGATGCCCCGGTTTGCAGGTAATCGCTTAGTTGTTCCAAAGTGCGTCCGCAGTCGTCGTGGCCGGGCGTTGGTGCTGTCATCGCCACGCCTCCATTTCCTTCACCAGTGTGGAGCGGGCCCGGGTGATTCGTCCACGGACACTGGTTTCGCTGATGTCCAGGACCTTCGCGATTTCTTCGTAGGACAGCCCGCCCATCTCGCGCAACACCCAGCATTGGCGCTGGTGTTCGGGCAGCCCGGAGAGCGCGTGGCCCAGATGGGTCAACGCGGATCCCGAGATTGATGAGGCCTCCGGCCCCGGCCCGGGATCAGGGTGCAGTACCAACTCGTCCTCGCTGGCCATACCGGGACCGCGGCGCCGGATAAGAGCCAAAGCACTGTTGGCGGCGATCCGCATCATCCACCCCCTGACCGCAGCAGGTTCCCGCAGGTCCGGGATCCCTGACCAGGCGCGCAGGAGCGCATCCTGCACCGCATCGTCAGCATCCGACGCGGACCTGGTTAAGCGCCGCGCCTGCGCCCGCATCGCCGGGGTATGGCGACGGGCGAGGGCTTCGAAGGCGTCGATATCACCACCTGCGGCCCGCTCAGCCAACAGGGCATCAGAAGATGACTGCAGTGAAGCGGCAGTGCGCCGGAATAAATTCATCGGCGCCTGCTACTCAAACCAGCCCCGTGGCTCTGCCCGCAGATTAACGGCGACAGCAGGGCAACCGGTCAGGCGTGCAATCTCCGCTCCAATCCTCCCCGCCGCATCACCACGAGCGATCAACTCAGGCAGTCGGGGAAAGATGTGAAGCTGAACGCTTCCTTGCTCAAAAACGACCTCGGCGCGCAGCATCCGGGTATCCAGTCCAAGGATGTCTGCAGCGACCAGGCACGCCAGACGGGCAACCGCCGGCGGCGCGGCAGCAAGGCTCCCGGGCAGTGAATACCCCGCCGCTGCCCGAAGGTCCAGGACGTTCATCGTTCCGTGCTGCCCCCGGCCGCAGGCTCGGGTGCTTCACTTTCGCTGTCAGGGCCTGCGAAGACATCGGTGATCTGGACATCGACGTCCGTTACCGTGAGCCGGGCCCAATCACGTAGGGCAGCGTGCACCGATTCGCGGACACCCGCGGCGACCTCATGCAACGGAAAGGCGTACTCAGCAGTCAGGACAACCTGCACCATGGCCTTAGTGCCATCCAGCGACACCTTGATCCCCTGGGAATCATCAGACTGGCCGATAGCGTCCCGCAACGAACCAATCGCCCGGGCCGCACCGCTGCCCAAAGCATGGACCCCCGCAACACGCCGGGCAGCGATCCCGGCAATTTTGGCAACCACCGAATCAGCGATCTCCGTTGTCCCACCCACCTCTGGGGACCCGCCGCCCGAAATCTCACCTGAACCGGCGTCGGCACTCATCAACCCACCCTCTTCTGGCCAAAGCATCATCGGAATCACTCCACAAGGAAGATGCGCGAACACCGCACAACCGCACGCACCCAAGGACGTGATTGTAGTCACAATACGGGGGCCTCCGAAGTCTGACCACTATCCGATGGGCTTAGGCTCTCACTAACGGGCTTTAGGGGCCTTTGCCGTAGAAGTTCCGGGCCGCAAATGCGGGATGGCCGGAGGCTGCCGGGACCCGGATTGCGGGTGGGCCGTGTGGCGGCGCTTCACATAAGTAGTAAGCATGCTTGCCAAAAAGACGATAAGCATGCTTAGTTTATGTTGATGACGAGCACTAAGGCGAAGGAAGCCACGAACACCCAGCCCTCCGGTGGGGCGCACGCCACCACCAAAAACCTCCTGGCCTGAAACCAGCACCAGTAGCTCTCACCCGCAGTAAAAGAAGGAGAACAACATGATCAGCACTGAGAACCTTTCTGCACTGTCCACTGCCGGTGGCAACGTCATTGGCTCCGACGGGACCAAGATCGGCTCCATCGGACAGGTCTACGCCGATGACGACACCGCGGAACCGACCTGGGTCACCGTGAAGACCGGGCTCTTCGGCAGCCACGAATCCTTCGTCCCCCTGGATGCGGCTACCCAGGAGGGCAACGACATCGTTGTCCCCTACACCAAGGACAAGGTCAAAGACGCACCGCGGGTCGCCCCCGACGGCCACCTCGAGCCCGAAGAAGAAGACCAGCTCTACACCTACTACGAACGCTCCGGCCGCACCGCCTACACCGATCGAGACACCACCGATCGGGAAACGTCCGCCCGTGGCGCCGTGGGACACGACACCTCCGGTCCGACCACCGATGACGCGATGACCCGCTCGGAAGAGCAGCTCCACGTCGGCACCGAAAAGCAGGCCACCGGCCGGGCGCGCCTGCGCAAGTACGTCGTCACCGAGAACGTCACCAAGACCGTCCCGGTCCAGCGCGAAGAAGTCCGGATCGAACGCGAACCCATCACCGACGCCAACATCGGTGCAGCTACAAGCGGCCCTGAAATCAGCGAGGAAGAACACGAAGTGATCCTCCACGAGGAACGCCCCGTCGTGCAGAAGGAAACCGTCCCTGTCGAACGCGTCCGCCTGGACAAGGAAACCGTGACAGAGGAACACACCGTCACCGAGGAAGTCCGCAAGGAAAACATCGAACTCGACGACGACGGCCGCACCAAGGGCTAAACGGCATAACGCAGCCGCTCGTCAGCGCCCCTGTCATCGAATCAACCGGTGGTCCGTCTCCTTCAGGGGACGGACCACCGCCCTGTCCGGGTGCCGGAGCACCTGAGAGTACTCACACCAGATCAGGTTCGCTGGCGACAATGTAACCGGCCACAGCCGGACCCTTCAACCCAACGTGGTTGACTGTCGGCTGAAATGGTGGGCTTTAAGCGCCCCTCAGGGCCTCCGGATCGGGTGGCGCCTCCTTGTGGCCCGCTTTGCGATCCGCCGGAGGGGCGACTAAGCGCGTTGCGTTTCCAGGAAGCGGGCCCCACTTATGCCTGCCGCAGGTAGCCCAGTTCCTCCAAGGAAAATGCAAGAATTTCCAGATCTGTTGCGCTGCACTCATACGCCCCGTGAATGTAGGCATCGAACTCGATTAGCTGCGCGTTACCGCCGTTGGCCCAGTAGCGCAGCCACAAATCCCAGAGGGCTTGCTCATCCTGGGAAATCAGGTTTCGTGCTGATAGTTGCGGATCCTGCATAACGAGAACCTCGTTACCCGCCCCGGGGCCCCCGCGGCGCTTGTTCTACCAATAGGCCACCGCTGCTGGAGCTACTTTCCATGGTGCCAAATTCCAGCCCCCGACGACAGCTCCCCGCGTTGACTCATCAAAGATGCCCGCGTAGCGGTATTCGAAGAATCATTTGAGAATGCCCGCGTACCGGCGTGTCCGCCGGGGTGGTGTCTGCCGCGTCGGCACTGTGAGCCATGGAGCTTTCGATGAGTGAACGCAGGGCTGTCACGAAGGTCATCGCCATCCGGTATGCCCGGTCGGAGCGGGCGGTGAAGAAGCATATTCTCGATGAGCTGTGCGCGACGACGGGATGGCACCGTGACCACGCCCGCAAGGCACTGCGGACGGCGCTGGCCCTGAAGCCCGTGCGGCCGCGGTCTCCGCGACCGCCGCTGTATGGGGAGCCGGTGATCGAGGCGCTGCGGTTCTGCTGGGCCGTGCAGGGAACACCCTGCGGCCGGCTCCTCGCGGCAGCGCTGCCGGACCTGGTGCCGCGCCTGCGGCGGTGCAAAGAGCTCAGGATTGATGCCGGCACGGCCGCGCAGCTGCTCAAAATCGCACCGGCGACCATTGACCGCCGGCTCAAGGCCGACCGGGCGAAACTCGAGACCCGCGGCCGGTCCCATACCAAGCCCGGAACGCTGCTGAAGGACTCGATTCCGATGCGGACCTGGGCCGAGTGGAACGACGCGGTGCCCGGTTTCGTCGAGATCGATCTGGTCGGGCATGAGGGCGGCAACAGCCAAGGGGAATTGTGTTTCACCCTTGATATCACCGACATCGCGACCGGCTGGACGGAAACCCGCTCGGTAAAAAACAAGGCCCAGAAATGGGTGTTTGCCGCCATCAAAGACGCCACCGCTTCGTTCCCGTTTCCGGTCTTGGGCATCGATTCGGACAACGGCTCGGAGTTCATCAATTGGGAGCTTTTCCGCTGGTGTGAACAGGAGAAAATCACGTTTACCCGGTCCCGGGCCGGGAACAAGAACGACGGCGCCCACGTGGAGCAGAAGAACTGGCACATCGTCCGCCAGACCGTCGGTTACCACCGATACGACACACCCGGCGAGCTGGAACTGCTGAACCGGATCTGGGCGCTGCAAGGGCTGCTGACCAATCACTTCGCACCACAGCAAAAACTCATCGCGAAAGTCCGGACTGGGGCCAAGGTCAGCAAGAAGTACGATTCACCTGCCACGCCATACCAGCGCGTCCTGGCCGACACTGGCACCGTCAGCAAGGCCACCAAGGCGCGCCTGAAAGGCGAAAACCGGCCCCTGAACCCGGCAGCCATCCAACGCCAGATCCAGGCCCTCTGCGCAGAGCTCCTGACCCTGACCACCGCGAAACAAGGCCCCAAAACACACCCTGCCATCCGGGCAAAATCAAATGATTCCACGAAACAACCGAGGCGGGCATCTTGACATGATTCCTCGGGCTCCCATCGGCTGGTACCTACCACGAATCGTGTTGCGGAAGCCGTTGCACGTTCCGGCGGTGGTGCCGGACGCAAACATTTGACCGGGATACTGTATTGCGGAACAGGGATTCGGAATTGCAACACCTGAAAGGACCTTGGGATGAGACGCATGACCTGCCTGATGACGATTTGTCTGGCTTTATCCGGATGCGCGGCCGGCAAGGGCAACAGCGTGCCAGCCCAGAGTGCCGCCGCTACGACATTGAAGTCAGCCAGCGGTTCCATTGTGCCCACTGCGTGAAGCTGCCCTCAAACCAGGATGGTAGGGCCAGGATGAAGCCTGTCATCCTGCTCGACATCGACGGGGTCCTCAACCCGACGGTCTGCCCGAACGGGGGCGGCGACCGGCCCCTGTTGCGGCTCTCACACGAGAAACGCGCCCTGGTCCGGCGACTGGCCCGCAGCGGGCGAATCGGCTGGGTGTCGACCTGGCCGGCAGACATGGTGGCCGGACTGGAAGCCCAGCTTGAACTCGATGTAGAGCCTCTCCGAGTCGTCACCATGGTGTTTCGCCCAGCCGACACGGACTCCCCGACCCCGAAACTGACATCAGTGACAAGGTGGCTGTACCGCATGAGCGCCACCGAGGAATCGGACTGGGACTCCGTCGTATGGATTGACGACGTCCTCGGGACCGACGCCAGGAAGTGGGCCACGGAGCATGACCAGCCGGTGCACCTGGAACAGCCCGACCCCGACAGCGGTCTCACCGAAGGGCACGTGGCGCGGATCGAGGCGTTCGTTGCCAGAGGGTGAATTGGCAGAATCGCCGCATGTAAGAACGCAGTAAGCCCCTGCCTGATGAGCGCAGTGCAGACGGCTTCTGACATTCAGTGCAGGCGACTCCTGAAAATGACATCGAAACAAGTGCGCGATCCATGCTCTACGCTTGTCATAACTCGACTACGAAAACATGGTGCGTCAAAAACAGTGAGCCCCCGTTTATGACGTGAATGGAGCAGGAGGAACTGTGGACTGGAACGACATTGGGAAGACTGCATTGGCTGTCGGGCCGGCCGTCCTCGCCTCCGTGGCGTCGCTGGTTACCTTGTTTCTAAAGATCCGAGAGTCGAATGGCAGAATACGGGCACACACGATCGCAACCGAGTCTTATGCCCTAGCGAAAGCCATCGGTGAGCTCGGACCTGGTGACGCTGGAAGCGCACACGCTCCCTACCTCAGGAATGACTTGCTGCGCTCCGGCAACCAGGCCACCCGGCGGTATTTGGCGTTATCTGCGGGGAAAAACGGAAAAGTCAGGAACTGGATTGACGCGACTGTGTACTCAGTCACGTGCCTGTTTTTCGGGCTCGCCCTCTTACAAGTTCCATACGTCTTCCAGCTAGATGAGGGCTCCGGGTCACTGACCTTGTTCGTGACGGGCTGGTTCTTTATTGTCCTCGGCGCCGTTTCGTCCTTTCTGGTGGCCAGGGCGGTTAGTCGGAGACGAAGGGCCATTGGGAGGCTCCTTCGCCAACGATTCCGGAGACCCGGGCCGCACACGCATCAGGTACTCGCCGCTGATGCTCTCACCTCGGACGTGTCATGACTGGGACACTCATGGGATACGCCCGGGTCAGCACCACAGAGCAGTCCGTGGATTTGCAGCTCGATGCCTTGAATGCAGCTGGGTGCTTCCGCATCTGGACGGATTACGCCTCGGGCGCGACAGCGGATCGCCCGGAATGGCAGGACTGCCTGGACCACTTGCAGCCCGGGAACATCCTGGTGGTGAATGACCTGTCCCGGCTCGGGAGGAACACCGCCGACCTGGCCGGCATCGTGAAGACGCTGGCAGACCGCCATGTCGGGCTGCGGTCACTGACGGAAACCTGGCTCGATACGACCACCTCCCAAGGCGTGCTGATGTTCCACTTCTTCTCTGCCATTGCGGAATATGAGCGGAACCGGCTGCGGGAACGGACTTTGGCCGGCCTCGCTGCTGCCAAGGCCCGAGGCCGTGTCGGAGGACGGCCGACAAAGATGACAGCCGACAAGGCAGCTACCGCCCACCGGATGCGAACTGAGAAGCGGACCATTCGGGACATCGCCAAGACCATCGACGTGAGTGAAGCGACTGTCGTTCGTGAGCTCGCCCGCCAAAGGAAGAGCTTGCAGGTCCCCAAGGAGTAAGGGTGTGGCTGTTAATCCCTCGGTGCCTTCGCTAGCGTGGAGGCAAACGGAGGGGGAACGGCGCGCATGGCACCGAGGAAATCGAAAAACCACATTGAGGGTCAGCTGAGCCTGGAGTCCCTGTGGGCCGAACCGGAAGAGGTAATCAATGAACGAGCACGGCAGACACGCCATGGAAACCATGAAGAATCACGACCCGGAGAGCTACGCGCAGATAGCGGACCCCGAGACACACTTTTCGACTTTGGGCCGGGAGATTCAGGACCGGATCTGGGTGTTAAGCGAGGACCTGATCCCGCCCCGCGGGCAGGAGAACCCGCTGGAGTACGTCGGCCTGGTGAACATGGCCAAGCTGCGGGCACGGGAGATCGTGTACCAGGAGATGATCTACGACGGCCTGCCTCAGGAACCAGAGGAAATGGAACCGGCCCCCAGCCAGCAGGACGAGCAGAACTAGAGCCCGAACCGTCGCCGGAGCCGGCGGCTGCCGAAATCGCCGGCCGGTTCCGTCCCCAGTCCCAGGCAGACCTGGCCCCGTCGGGGCAGAAGGCCCGTTTCGCGGCGAACCTTGAAGCGATCCGTATCGTGCGGGAGCTGCAGGAGCAGCAGCGGTCAGCGACGGCAGCTGAGCAGCGCGCCCTGGCGCAGTGGTCCAGTTGGGGAGCAGTGCCGCAGCTGTTCGACAAGGATGACTGGGCCGCAGAACGTGCCCAGTTGCGCGAGGTCCTGAGCGAGCGGGAGTACGCCGCCGCATCAAGGACCACGACCAACGCCTACTACACCGACGCAGCACTGGTGAAGGAAATCTGGTCAGCCGTAGAGCGCCTGGGCTTCACCGGGGGAGAGGTGCTGGAACCCGGCTCCGGCGCCGGTACCTTCATCGGCTTCGCCCCGGAAGCTGCACGCATGACCGGAGTAGAGCTGGACCCTCTGACGGCATCCATCTCCCGCGGCCTGTACCCCCACGCGACCATCCGCAGCGAATCCTTCGCCGACACCCCGGTAAAGCCCAACTCCTTTGACCTGGCAGTAGGGAACGTCCCGTTCAGCAAAAACGCGCTGTACGACAAGACGCATAACCCGGACTCCCGGCATTCGATGCACAACCACTTCATCCTCAAGAGCCTCGCGGCCGTGAAACCGGGCGGCTACGTCGCCGTCCTGACCTCCAGTTTCACCATGGACGCGGCCAACCCGACCTCGAGGCGCGAGATGAGCGCGATGGCCGACCTGGTGGGCGCAGTGCGCCTGCCCAGCGGAGCACACCGCCGCGCCGCCGGCACGGAAGCCCTCACCGACTTGCTGCTGCTGCGCAAACGCGAGCCCGGCCGTGAACCCATGAACACCGAATGGGAACGGGTCACTCCCGCCATTGCCGGGGACCGGAACATCAAGATCAACGCCTACTTCGACATGAATCCCCAGAACGTCCTGGGAGACATCACCGTCGGGAACGGCATGTACGGCGAGGAAACCATCAGCGTCAAAGCCGCTGACCTCTCCGCCGTGCCGCAGCTGCTGGCCGACCGGCTCAACATCATCGTCACCGACGCGCTGGACCGCGACCTGGCCCATACCCCCGCCGAACGTGCCCCAGGGAAGACCGCGGCCGCGCTGCTGCCCGCGACCGGCCCGGAATGGGACGGCACCATCAACGCCCAGCCGGACGGGTCCTTCACCATTGTGCGGGCAGGAGAGGCCGAAAAACTGCCCGTGCCCAAGGCACACGCCGAAGAGCTGCGGGACCTGCTGACACTGCGGGACGGCGCACGGACGCTGCTGGAACTGGAAGCCTCCGACAGCGAAGACACCCCGGAACTGGACACCATGCGCGCAGACCTCGCGTCCCGCTACGCGGCGTTCGTCCAGAAGCACGGGCCCGTCAACCGCTACAGCGAAACGGTCCGCACCGACAAGGAAACCGGCGAGGACATCATCACCCGCCGGCTGTCGCCGGCCTACCGGCTCCTGAGCTCCAAAGACCCCTTCGGCTCGCTGCCCGGCGCCCTGGAAAACTTCAACGACGAAACGCAGACCGCCACCCCGGCCGCGCTGCTGCAGCACCGCCAGGTAGTGGCCCGCAAACCGGCCATGGGAGCGGACAACGTTGACGAAGCCCTTGCGATCACCCTGGACACCTACGGATCCCCGGACCTGGAACAGATCGCAGACCTGCTGGGCGTCACCGAAGACGAAGCCCGCGACCAGCTCGGCACCCTTGTCTTCGACGACCCCGAGACGGGCAGACTGGTCACGGCCCCGGAGTACCTGTCGGGCAACGTCCGAACCAAGCTCGATGCCGCGCGGGCGGCCGCGGCCGAGGACGAACGCTGGAACGTCAACGTCCAGGCCCTCGAGGACGTCCAGCCACCCAAGGTAGGGATGGAGGACGTCGAAGCCCGGCTGGGTGCGGTCTGGATCTCGCCCGAGGAACATCAGCGCTTCGTCCAGGAGATCCTGGCCGACCCCAATGCCACTGTCACCAGCGTCGGCGGCGGCATCTGGCGCGTAAAGGCCAACCGCGGCACTGTCCGGTCAACCAACGAATGGGGGACAGGCCGCCGGCCCGCACCTGACCTGCTCCAAAGCATCCTGGAGCAGAAATCCATCCAGGTCGAGGACAAAGACGAGGACGGCAAGCTCGTCGCCAACCTCGAAGAAACCGAGGCCGCCCAGGAGAAAGCCGAGGCCCTGCAGGAACGCTTCGCCGAGTGGGTCTGGGAAGACCCCGAGCGCGCCAGCCGGCTCATCGAGGAATACAACCGCCGCTTCAACTCCATTGCACTGCGCGACTACACCAAGGAAGGCGGCCGCCTGACCCTTCCCGGACTGGCCAAGACCTTCACGCCGCACCCGCACCAGCGCACCGCCGTGGCCCGCATCATTTCCGAGCCCGCCGTTGGCCTGTTCCACGAAGTCGGTGCCGGCAAAACCGCCGAGATGGTCATGGGCGCCATGGAACTCAAACGCCTCGGAATGGCCACCAAGCCGATGGTCGTTATTCCGAACCACATGCTGGAGCAGTTCACCCGCGAATGGCTGGAGCTGTACCCGCAGGCCCGGCTGCTCTCGGCAGGCTCGGACGACATCAAAACCAAGAGCGGAGACCTCACCGCCCGCCGCCAGTTCGTCGCCCGGGCAGCAGCCAACGACTGGGACGGCATCATCGTGACCCAGCAGGCCTTCAAGAGCATCGGCGTCAAAGCCGAAACCATCGAGGCCTACCAGGAATCGATCATCTCCGACGTCCGGCAGACGATCGTCAACGCCCAGGCCGAAGGAGAGGACCGCACCACGGTCAAGAAGCTCGAAACCAAGCTCCAGGCCGAAGAAGAACGCATGAAACGGCTCATGGATACCGCCCCGGATCCTGGTCTGACCTTCGAAGACACCGGCGTCGATTACCTCTTTGTCGACGAAGCCCACGACTACAAGAACCTCCGCACGGTCACCAACATCAAGGGTGCCGAAATCGCCGGCTCCATGCGCGCCACCGACATGCACCTGAAGCTGGAGTACCTGCGCCGGGTCCACGGTGAGCGCGTGGTCACCATGGCCACTGGTACCCCGATCGCCAACTCCATCACCGAAGCCCATGTCATGCAGCGATACCTCCGCCCCGACCTGCTGCAGGCCGCCGGAGTGGAGAACTTCGACGTGTGGGGAGCGACGTTCGGCGAAACCGTCACCGCCATCGAAATGGACGCCGGTGGCAGGCTGAAGAACAAACCACGCTTCACCAAGTTCAAGAACGTCCCGGAGATGCTGCGCAGCTTCCACGTCTTCGCAGACGTGAAGCTCTCCGAAGACCTGAACCTCAAAACCCCAGACCTGGCCCGCCGGCCAGGCGACGGGGAACGCCAGCCGGAGCTGGTGCTTATCCCGCAGCCGCCCGAGCTGGCGGAATACATGAAAGGCCTGGCGGATCGCCTGGACTCCCTCTCCGGCTGGGCCGAAAAGGGCGCGGACAACGCCTTGAACGTCTACAACGACGGGCGCAAGGCAGCCCTTGATCTGCGCATGGTCGGCATCGAGCCCGACTCCGGGACGAAGATCGACCAGGTCGTCGCCAAGACGCTGAAAGTCTGGGAAGCCAACCGGGAGAACGAATACGAGACCAGCTTCGGATCAGGAGTCCCCTCGACCACCAGGGGAGCGCTGCAGATCATTTTCTGCGACCTCGGCACGCCCTCCAAGGACATCGGCCCGGACGGCAAACCCGTCTGGACCGCCTACCAGCAGATCAAAGACCAGCTGGTCGGCGGCGGGATCCAGCCTGAACAAATCCGTTTCATCCAGGAGGCGCCCAAGCCGGACCAGAAGGCCCAGCTCTTCGCACAGTGCCGCAGCGGTGAGGTCGCCGTCCTCATCGGCTCCACCGCCATGATGGGCACGGGAACCAACGTGCAGCTGCGCGCCAAAGCCATCCACCACGTCACCTGTCCCTGGCGGCCGGCAGACCTGACCCAGCGCGACGGGCGCATCATCAGGCAGGGCAACGCCAACGCTGAAGTCCACAACTTCCAGTACGCCACCGTTGGCAGCTATGACAGCGCGGCCTGGGACGGCATCCAGCGCAAAGCCACCATGATCCAGCAGGTCCTCCGCGGCCGCCTCGACATCCGCGAAATCGAAGACGTCGGGGACCTGGCACTGAACGCCGCCCAAATCAAGGCAGCGACCAGCGGCAACCCCCTCGTCATGGAAAAGATCGAAGCCGACGCCGCGCGCACCAAACTCGAACGCCTCAAACGCGCCCATGAAAAAGGTCAAAGCAGCCTTGCCTGGACCAGGTCCTCTGCCCAGGCGAGCATCGCCAGGGCAGAGTCTGCACTGCCCGCAGTGCAGGCAGCCCTGCCCCTCATCACATCGACGGCCGGGGACGCCTTCAGCGCAACGATCGACGGGCGCAGCTACACCAAACGTACCGAAGCCGTCGCGGCGATCTCCGAATGGATCCGCACACACACCCCTGACTACGGCAATTACTACCGCCAGGAACGGGACTACGGAACCATGGCCACCCTCGGCGGGCACCAGCTGCAGGTCCGCAACGCAGGAGACCACTCCCGACTCGGCTCATACCAGGACCTCGCAATCACCATCAAGGATGTGCCTGCGCCGCCGCTTGTACTAACGCGAATGGAGCTGCTGGAAGGCAACAGCGGCATCATCACCAAACTCGAAAACAAGGTCGCCGCCCTGCCGGACTATGAAGCCCAGCTTCGCCAGACCATCGAAGAAAAGAACGCGGTCCTCGCCGACGTGGAAAAGCAGGCAGGGAAGCCGTTCAAATACGAGGACAAGCTCACCCAGGCGCGGGCGACATGCGCCGAGCTGGACGAGCGGCTCAAAGCCTCCATCGAACCCGTCCAACAGCAGGAGCCGCCCGCAACAGCAGCCGCCGACCCAGTGGCCGAAAAACACAGGCGTTTACTTGCCGCCAGCTTCCCCACGCGCCCCGGCACCACAGGTCCTTCCGCCGGCCCTGGGCACACCCGAACCACTCAGCCGCTGCGCGACAGGAGCCCCGGCTGGGAACGGTGACAGCACTTCTGAATCCATAGACTCAGCTCTTATCCCTATTAGCGCTAATAGGTATAAATGCCGACAGAGAAAGAACGCGAGGGGCCAGCAAAAGCCACCCCCTCGCGTTCTTCCGGTTGCCTTCTACCGGTGGGGCTACCGCAGGATCATCCCGGGACGTTCCGGGGGTCGTTGCCATAGCTGTTCTTGGAACCGATCTGGCCGTCCTGGTTCTTGACCACGTGCTCCACCTTGTCAGCCTGGGCCGCGTCCCGGCCCGCAGCTACCGCTTCGTCCTTAGTGCCGTACCCGGCACCGAACGCGCGATCACTACCTTCACGCTTGTTCTTCCACTGGCCATCTTCGTAATACGTCTCGATATCGCCCTGAGCCACTGCACACTCCCTCTGCCGATCGGATGCTGACAACCGCTGCAACGCGGGTAGCGAAAAGCCCCGCAACGCTGGGAGCTGCAGGGCTTTCCTCGAAACCACTTCGCCTGATGGGGGCCAGGCGAAGAAGCTTGACTCCAAACACTAATAGAAAGCATGCTTATCATTCAAGCTGCGGCACAGACTCGACGATGAGGTGAACGATGGAGTGCAATGAAGAACAGCACGCTGTGGTGTCGGTGATCAATAACCTGGCCTGCAGATTTCCCGGACGCTCCCGGACGGACATCGAGGACGCGGTCTGCGAAGAGTATTCAGCCTTCAACTCCGGCCCGGTCAGGGCGATGGTCCCCGTCCTGGTCGAGCGCGCCGCCATCAAGCGACTCCAAGGCATCTGCGTGTAGAAGCACCGCGGATACGTTCCCCATGGTCCATGCCGTGCGCTGCCGGCGTACCGGCCGCCGTGATCAATGATCCCCCCAGCAGGGACGACACCTATTCAGCCTGCTCACCAAGCACACGTGCGTACGTCACCCCGCAGGGCCAAGCCTTTTCAGGCACATGGGGGCTGCCGCTGGGGGAACCTGCGGGGATGACCACAGTCGCCGGCGGCACCACCCACCGAGAGTCTCAACGCTCGCTCGATTGAGCGCATTAAACCGCTAAAAACCCCAAGAATATACCGCAAAACCCCTACTCATTCAGTTGAATGATTGCTAGAATTGAGGTAGCAAGTCAGCCAGACGAACGAAACTTATTTGATACGAAACCAGGTGCTGAAAATGACTGCTTCACCCACCGCTTACACGGTCTACACCAAGCCCGATTGCCCCAACTGTGAGAAGACGAAGGACTACTTCGACTCCAGGGGCATCACCTACACGGCCGTGGACATCACCGAAGTGCCGGCGGCGCTGGAGTACATCACCGCCGAACTTGGCTACTCCCAGGCACCCGTCGTCGTGAACAACTCCGATGACCAGGACCACTGGTCCGGCCTGCGCCGCGACAAGCTCGTCCATGCGGCCATGACTCACAAGGCAGCGTGAGGGCCGTGACCGCCCCGCGACCGGTCGTCGGGTTCAACCTCAGCCCACGGATCCCGTTGGAGGTGGACCTGTTCCGGCAGGTCAACCCCAGCGGCAGGATTCCCTTTGAGGTTGTGGACCCTTACGTTGTGGAACCCGCCATTGTGGAACCCCTCATTGAGGACCTGTACGACGGCTACGCAGCCCCGGATATGGGAGGGGATGACCGCTACGTTGAGGCAATCAACCGCGCCCCGCTCGGGGACGGCGGCCTCTGGGACGCACACACCGCGAACCAGTACCAACCCAACGACCTCACCCACGACCAACCGGGTGGGACCGAGCCTCAGAACGAACCCACAACACATACCGAGAACATCACCAGCACACGAGGAAAAGGAACCATCATGACCGGCGAAACCACCATCACAGTCATCGGAAACTTAACTTCGGATCCGGAGCTGCGCTTTACGCCGTCGGGATCCGCGGTGGCGAACTTCACCATCGCCTCTACGCCCAGGACGTTCGACCGGCAGTCCAACGAGTGGAAGGACGGGGAGACGCTTTTCCTCCGGGCGAGTGTGTGGCGGGATGCGGCTGAGAACGTGGCAGAGTCCCTGACCAAGGGGATGCGCGTGATCGTCACGGGCCGGCTGAAGTCCCGTTCCTACGAAACCAAGGAAGGTGAGAAGCGCACCGTGATCGAGCTCGAAGTGGACGAGATCGGTCCGTCCCTGCGCTACGCGAACGTTCCCCGTGGGTTCGTGAAAGCTGACGGGTCTAACAGCGGGAACTCAGGTGCAAAGCAGTCTCAGGCAACTCGGGCGTCCGCGGGTAACGAAAGAGACCAGCCTGCCGAAGGGGCCTTCCCTGAAAATGACCCGTGGTTCAGGCCTCAGGGTGAGGCACGCAACCTGGCGTGAAGCCCCTCTCCATCGGAAGATGAGGAAACCGGCCTTCGATTGCTGGGGCGTGTTTCGACCCGGCTGGCATCGAGCGACAGCGTTGCCCGTTCCTTTAAAGGGCAGTTTGTCCGGCGGTTCCTACGAGAATCGGGCACCCTGAAACGCCAGTCATTGATGAGCGCTATCCGGGGTTGGCGGCGGCGGTCGGTGGACCCGACCATGCTTGCAGCTTGCCCGTTGATTACCCGAAGGCGCCGGAGAGCGCCAGCGTAGTAATTGTCTCTACCGCGCCACTGACGGCTGCGCTGACGGCCGGAACACCAATACGTGCGGCGATGGCGTTAAGCTTGCCCGCTTTTTTCACCACGTCCCCGGTATTCGGTGTTGCTTGCTGGGTTGCTACGCGCAGTTCCTCGACCGCCGCAATCAGATCAGATCGGTTCTCGTCATCAGCTACTCCCGTTGCCGTGGACTGAATGCCGTCGAGCAGCCGGATCGCGTCGTCGACACTCAACCCCTCGGCCTTGGCTTTCGCCTTCGAACCGATGGCAGTAGGACCGTTTGCGGTCTGAATCGTGGTGTTGTATTGCGTCCCGATGTGCTGGCCCACAGCTGCATCCACAGCTTGTTTTCTTGGCAACTCTGCCAGCGGAGTCTCTGCCGTCAGATCGGCAACGACATCGACGAGTTGTGTTCTGATCTGACCTAGAACTCCTGTGAGCATCGAACTTGGAAGTGAGTAAGACATGCTCAGGATCTGCTGGAATGGCCCGAGCGAGTCGTTCCAAATGGCTTGAGCATAGGCCAGACCGGTGCTGGTAAAAGAGATCGAAGAGCCCCCGGCGAGACTTTCCAGCTCTTCGATGGGCTGACGGAGTGGAAATGACTCCGGCACGCCCTTCTGGGCCTCTATCGGCAGTTGGAGCCGATTGAACGTCTGGCCTTTGGCCCAGGTATTCCCGCTAATTGAGCTCACCGTTATTGGTGGCGAGGGCAGTACCCGATAGCTGGGGACTTCCGCGTCGTCGTCATACCCGGAGAGCTCGTATCTTGCCCATTGCCTCAATGATTCAGAGCCGGTTTCGGCACCGAGCAGCAAGCACTTGCGCAGGAGCCCGGCGAGAGGTTCTGATTCATCCAGGATTTGCTCCCGCAAGGAGCTGAGCAGAGTGTTGGTCATTTGAAGTCCTTCAACGTGAGGCGCAGTGCATACCAGGCGAATCTACCGGCCACCTCGGACATCAGGTGCCTAGAGCCTGCCCTGATTGTGTCAAGTATTTTTGGCCCCAGAGGGGCGATTGAAAGTGGCCCCAGGTTCACGGAGCGTGGTTGTGCGTCTCGGGCTCGCGGGACGGCGTGTAGGCCTGTGCGCGGGGGCCTGTGCGTTGTCGGAGGCCGGCGTTGTAAGGGTTCCGATGCGGATGAGCGCGGCTGTTGATCCTGCGGCAACACGGCACCTCGGGGTTTTTGCACCGGTTGCGACAGGGTTCCTGTATCCCGCGTGGGAACGGCAGATGCCGGCCGGGGGTATGGAGTCGGGGCACCGTCGTTGCTAGCATGTCAGATCTCTTGAGTGGGCGAAATCCATTCTGGAATTGAAAAGGTCCGGCCCGGCGTGCGCCGGGCCGGACCTTTTCAGTGAGACGGGCTAACAGTCCAGACCGACTACCCGACCTTGCCGGAGAGTGCGACCAGTACCTCTGCCGTAGCGAAGTATTTGTTGCTTCCCAGATCGCGGATGGTTTTGATTCCCATACCGGCAAGCAGTTCGTCGTGCTTTTCGGTCAGTCCGGCAAGTGCCGAGGGTGGGGCGGACAGGACCTCGTCCAGAGTCGAGTTCTCGTAGGCCTTGTCCAATGCCTTGCCCAATTCAATCGAAACAGCCACTTTCATGTCCTTTCATCGATGACGGAAAACAAGCACAGCCAGCCTGCGGCTGCGCGAACGCCCGGATTTATCCTTGCGCCGCTGAGAGACACGCTATCGCAGCGTCGGTCTGTGGAACGTGAGCGTGCCGAAGCCATTGGGCCGCGGTTTGGCCCAGACAGCTGATTTTTGGCGGGGTTTGGGTACGCCGGCTTGATTAGGGCCTGCGGTCTTGCCGGAGGGAATCCCGGATTTCCGTAAGCAGGGCAATCTGGGGGTCTTCGGCCGCTTCTTCCTTGACGTCCGGGTTGATGCCGAGGCGCCGGTTGCGGCGCTCGACCATGTGGTTCATGGGCACGACGATGACGAAGTAAATGGCTGCCGCCACGAGCACGAAGTTAACAATTGCCGTGAGCAGGACACCGAATTTGATGTCGTTTCCATTGAGGGTCACGACGGCGAAACTATCGAAGTTCGGAGATCCGACCAGGGCCGCAATGAACGGCATGAGAACGCTTTGGACTAGGGCCGTGACTACGGCACCGAAGGCGGCACCAATCACGACGGCGACGGCAAGGTCTACGACGTTGCCCTTCATGATGAAATTCTTGAATCCGGTCAACATAGCGATCAAACTACTCCACGCGGATGCCGTATCGGTTACTTTTGGGGAAAGTTTCGAGGGGAGTCACCGAGTGCCTGCCGGCGCCGGTGGCATGAGGTCGGATTTACCTCCGTGGGGACCCTGGGTTCAGGGAGCGGGGATGTTCACCTGTTCCGAGCTTTTACGCGCCATGCCCTGGGCCAGGCGGTAGGAGTCGGCGCCGGTTTCGATGATGGTGCCGTTGAAGGTCAGCCGGTCCACGATGGCGGCGCAGAGGCGCGGGTCGGTGAAGGTTTTGGTCCAGCCGGAGAACGATTCGTTGGAGGCGATGGCGATAGAGTTTTTCTCCTCACGTTCGGTCAGGACCTGGAAGAGAAGTTCGGCCCCGCGGCGGTCCAGTTCCATGTAGCCGAGCTCGTCGATGCAAATCAGATCCACCCGGCCGTAGCGGGCTATGGTCTTGGCCAGGACCTTCTCGTCCGCCGCTTCGACGAGTTCGTTCACGAGCCGGGTGGCGAGGGTGTATTTGACTCGGTAGCCCTTCTCCGCGGCGGCGGTGCCGAGTCCGATGAGCAGGTGGGATTTGCCGGTCCCGGAGTCTCCGATGAGGCAGAGGGGTTGTCCTTTGCGGATCCATTCCCCGGTGGCCAGGGTGTGGATGGTGGCGGGGTTGATGTTCGGGTTTGCATCGAAGTCAAAGTCCCCGAGCCACTTGTCCCGGGGAAAGTTCGCGGCTTTCACGCGCCGGATCGAGGAGCGCCGGTCCCGGTCGTCGCACTCGGCCAGCAGCAGCTCGGCCAGGAAGCCTTGGTAGGAGAGTTGTTCCTTCCCCGCGACCGCGAGGGCTTCATCGAGGACTGCCCGGATGGTGGGCAGGCGCAGTCGGCGGCAGGCCTGGTCCACGGCTGCGGCCGCTGCCTGCTCGGTCAGGCCGCGGCGCCGGCGCAAGGTCGGGGTGATGGTGGTGGCCGGCGCGGTTGGGCTCATGAGATGTTCTCCTTTGACGCGGTTCCTGTAGGGTGTTCGGAACGTTTGGCCAGCAGCTCGTCGTAGGCGCGGACTGAGGGCAGTGGCCGCCTGTCAGCTGGGAGCCCGGCAATGACAGCGGCGGGGTCCATGAGCCGGCGTTGGGTGAGACTGACAACCCGTTGCACCTTCAATTCGCTGTGAGCACCGGGATGACGGTCCGAACTGGCCCCACCCTGGGAAGATGTCGTGGCGTGTCTGCGGGCTTCGACCGCGACGACGTCGGCGCTGACCGCTCCCACTACGAGGGCCGCGGTGATCCCAGCATGAATGTCTCCGGCATCCATCGACCGGTGCAGGAGCAGGACGTCGATGAGTTCACGGGTCCCGTCGGCGTCGCCGTTGACCCTGCGGGAGGCCGCCCAGAAAGCCTCGTGCGCGCTGGTAAACGCCCCGGACTCCCGCGCCCTTGCCAAAGCAGTTGAGCCTGGAAGGGCGCCGGGCTTGGTTTTGAGGACCTCGAGATAGTGATCGAGCTGGACCGACTGTCCGGACCGGGCGGCGAGCCGCTGATGCCTGGCGACCACGGTGCGGCCATCGAACACCACGACCTCGGACGCCCGTAGGGAGACCCGGACTCTCCGGCCGATGAACCGGGCCGGGACGGAATACTTCACCATCCGGACGGTGACCATCGAGGACCTGTCGACCCTCGGGTTTAGCGCCAGACCCGGATCGAATTCCTCTGCCGGCAACGGGGCCAGGAACGGCCGTTCGATCTCGAAGTCCTGGCCTATGGTGCGGATCCTGTCATTGATCCGCCGGCCGTCGTCCTGAGCTTCCCAGGCCCGGATGCGGTCGTTGAGCTCGTCCAGGGAGTCAGCGATAGGCATGGGTGAAAGTCGGTTGCGGCGGAACCAGCCCACCTCACCCTCAACCCCGCCTTTTTCGTGGGCCCCTGCGATGCCAGACTGGCAATAGAAGGGATCGAAGCCGTAGAACGAACGGAACAACACCCACCGCTCGTTCTCCAGGCGCTGGCGGCCCTGCCCGAACACTACAGCGGTGACAGCACTGGTGAGATTGTCATAGCGGATGTGTTTGGTCGGGATGCCGCCCAGAACCTTGAAGGCCTCTACATGCCCTTCAAGAAAGGCTTCCTGGGCCTGGTTCGGGTAGATCCGGTGGATGGCCCTGCCCGAATGCGATAACCGGAAGATGAACATGTGGCACTTCGTCTTCACCCCGTTCAGCACGACATAGACCTCGCCGAAGTCCACCTCAGCCTCAGCACCCGGCGCGTGTTCCTGGGGAACGAACACCTCAACCCGGCGGCCGGCTTCCACATCAATCTGGGCACGGCGGACCCTGACGTAATCACGGACCGTGGAATACGACAGCTCCTGCGCACCGTGCTCTTCGATGAGCCGGGCCAGGATTCTGCGTGCAGTATGGCGCTGCTTCCGCGGCGCCGTCGTATCCTCGATCAGCATCGCGTCGATCGCGCCCTTGAACGGCTCCAGCCTCCAGGAAACGCCTTGTCTCTGTTTACGCTCGGGAGGGGCAGCTGAATCCAGCGCCTGCCTCACCGTTCGCCTGTGAACCCCGTACCGGACCGCCAAGGCACGAACCGACAGGCCCTCAACCCGGGCGTCTCTCCGAATCCGCGCGAACAACTCCACTCTCGACT
>Ga0308156_1001423_pt1 | contig 28401 bp, 21 predicted proteins | sample PhyAR2_FD_201041 | JGI IMG/M metagenome (GOLD analysis project Ga0308156, IMG submission 201041) | Phyllosphere microbial communities from UC Gill Tract Community Farm, Albany, California, United States - DLSL A.R2 | ecosystem: Host-associated > Plants > Phyllosphere > Unclassified | place: USA... | reverse complement strand
GCATGGAGTTCAGTGTAAAAAGCGGAAGCCCGGAAAAACAGCGCAGTGCCTGCATTGTCGTTGGCGTTTTCGAACCGCGTCGTCTGTCACCGATTGCCGAACAGCTGGATAAAATCAGCGACGGCTATATCAGCGCCCTGCTGCGCCGTGGCGAGCTGGAAGGAAAAGTGGGCCAGACACTGCTGCTGCATCATGTGCCAAACATCCTGTCTGAGCGTATTCTGCTGATTGGCTGCGGCAAAGAGCGCGAGCTGGACGAGCGTCAGTACAAGCAGGTGATTCAGAAAACCATCAATACGCTGAACGATACCGGCTCAATGGAAGCGGTCTGCTTCCTGACTGAACTGCACGTCAAAGGCCGTAACACCTACTGGAAAGTGCGTCAGGCGGTCGAAACCTCAAAAGAGGCGCTGTATAACTTCGATCAGCTGAAGAGCAACAAGGCCGAGCCGCGCCGTCCGCTGCGTAAGCTGGTGTTTAACGTGCCCACCCGCCGTGAACTGACCAGCGGCGAGCGTGCCATTCAGCATGGCCTGGCGGTTGCTGCTGGCATGAAAGCGGCGAAAGATCTCGGCAATATGCCGCCAAACATCTGTAACGCCGCCTATCTTGCCTCACAGGCGCGTCAGCTGGCGGATGCCTTCAGCAAAAATGTTACGACCCGCGTCATCGGCGAACAGCAGATGAAAGAGCTGGGCATGAATGCCTATCTGGCGGTAGGTGCCGGTTCGCAAAACGAATCGCTGATGTCGGTGATTGAGTACAAAGGCAACCCGGATGCCGACGCGCGGCCGATTGTGCTGGTCGGTAAAGGCCTGACATTCGACTCCGGCGGCATCTCGATTAAGCCGTCCGACAGCATGGACGAAATGAAATATGATATGTGCGGCGCGGCCTCGGTGTATGGCGTGATGCGTATGGTCGCCGAGCTTAACCTGCCGCTCAACGTGGTCGGCGTGCTGGCCGGCTGTGAAAACATGCCGGATGGCCGGGCGATGCGTCCGGGCGACGTGCTGACCACCATGTCTGGCCAGACGGTGGAAGTGCTGAATACCGATGCCGAAGGCCGTCTGGTACTTTGCGATGCGCTGACCTACGTTGAACGTTTCGATCCGGAAGTGGTGATTGACGTCGCGACCCTGACCGGTGCCTGCGTGATTGCGCTGGGCCACCACGTCAGCGGTCTGCTGTCGAACCACAATCCGCTGGCGCATGAGCTGATCAGCGCCTCTGAGCAATCGGGCGACCGCGCCTGGCGTCTGCCGATGGCGGACGAGTATCAGGAGCAGCTGGAGTCCAACTTTGCCGACATGGCTAACATTGGCGGCCGGCCTGGCGGAGCGATTACCGCCGCCTGCTTCCTGGCGCGCTTTGCCCGCAAATATAACTGGGCGCACCTCGACATCGCGGGTACGGCCTGGCGTTCAGGCAAAGCCAAAGGCGCCACCGGCCGTCCGGTGCCGATGCTGTCGCAGTTTCTGTTGAATCGGGCAGGATTGAACGGCGACGACTGATCGCCGCAATGCTGACTACAAGGGCGGATGAGATTCCGCCCTTGATCTTCTGATGAGCAAGCTGATGAAAAACGCAACCTTCTACGTGCTGGAAACCGATGCACCGAGCGACGGCCTGAGCGCCATCGAAGCGCTGGTGTGCAATCTGGCGGAAACACGCTGGCGGGCCGGAAAGCGGGTGTTGATCGCCTGTGAAGATGAGCAGCAGGCGATTCGTCTCGACGAAGCGCTGTGGCAACGTCCGGCGAATGCCTTCGTGCCGCATAACCTCGCCGGTGAAGGCCCGCGCTACGGCGCGCCGGTTGAACTGGCCTGGCCGCAGCGTCGCGGCAGTTCGCCCCGCGACCTGTTAATTAGCCTGCTGCCACAGTTCGCAGATTTTGCTACTGCTTTCCATGAAGTGATAGACTTCGTTCCTTACGAAGAATCTCTCAAACAGCTGGCGCGCGACCGCTATAAAGCGTACCGCAGCGTTGGTTTCCAATTGAATACGGCAACGCCGCCACAGCCGCAAACGACATAGCAGAAATGGAAAAGACATATAACCCGCAAGATATCGAGCAGCCGCTTTACGAGCATTGGGAAAAGCAGGGCTACTTCAAACCGAATGGCGATACCAGCCAGGAAAGCTTTTGCATCATGATCCCGCCGCCGAACGTCACCGGTAGCTTGCACATGGGTCACGCCTTCCAGCAAACCATCATGGATACCATGATTCGCTACCAGCGCATGCAGGGGAAAAATACCCTGTGGCAGGCCGGTACCGACCACGCGGGCATCGCCACGCAGATGGTGGTTGAGCGCAAGATTGCGGCTGAAGAGGGCAAAACGCGCCAGGATTATGGCCGTGATGCGTTCATTGACAAAATCTGGCAGTGGAAAGCGGAATCCGGCGGCACCATCACCCGCCAGATGCGCCGTCTCGGCAACTCTGTAGACTGGGAGCGCGAGCGTTTCACCATGGACGAAGGTCTGTCCAACGCGGTGAAAGAGGTGTTCGTCCGCCTGTACAAAGAGAACCTGATTTACCGTGGCAAACGCCTGGTGAACTGGGATCCGAAGCTGCGCACTGCCATCTCTGACCTGGAAGTGGAAAACCGCGAGAGCAAAGGCTCTATGTGGCACATCCGCTATCCGCTGGCCGACGGTGCCAAAACGGCTGACGGTAAAGATTATCTGGTGGTCGCCACCACTCGTCCGGAAACCCTGCTGGGCGATACCGGCGTGGCGGTCAATCCGGAAGATCCGCGCTACAAAGATCTGATTGGCAAATTTGTCATGCTGCCGCTGGTTGGCCGTCTGATCCCGATTGTTGGCGATGAACATGCTGACATGGAAAAAGGCACCGGCTGCGTCAAGATCACCCCGGCACATGACTTTAACGACTACGAAGTCGGTCGTCGTCACAAGCTGCCGATGATCAACATCCTGACCTTTGACGGCGATATCCGCGAGCGCGCCCAGGTGTATGACACCAACGGCGAAGTCAGCGATGCCTGCTCAGATGAGATTCCGGCCGCGTTCCAGAAGATGGAACGTTTTGCGGCACGTAAAGCGATCGTCGCTGCCGTCGATCAGCTCGGCCTGCTCGAAGAGATCAAACCGCATGACCTGACCGTACCTTATGGCGATCGGGGTGGCGTGGTGATTGAACCGATGCTGACTGACCAGTGGTACGTGCGCACTGCACCGCTGGCGAAAGTGGCGGTCGAAGCGGTTGAAAACGGTGACATTCAGTTTGTGCCGAAGCAGTACGAAAACATGTACTTCTCCTGGATGCGTGATATTCAGGACTGGTGTATCTCTCGTCAGCTGTGGTGGGGTCACCGCATCCCGGCCTGGTACGACAATGACGGTCACGTCTATGTTGGCCGCACCGAAGATGAAGTCCGCGCTGAAAACAACCTGGCCGCCGATGTGGCGCTGCGTCAGGATGATGACGTGCTGGATACCTGGTTCTCCTCTGGCCTGTGGACGTTCTCCACTCTTGGCTGGCCGGAAAACACCGAAGCACTGCGCACCTTCCACCCGACCAGCGTGCTGGTGAGCGGCTTCGACATCATCTTTTTCTGGATTGCCCGCATGATCATGCTGACCATGCACTTCATCAAAGATGAAGATGGCAAACCGCAGGTGCCGTTTAAAACCGTCTACATGACCGGTCTGATTCGTGATGAAGAAGGCCAGAAGATGTCAAAATCCAAGGGCAACGTGATTGACCCGCTGGATATGGTTGACGGCATTTCGCTGGAAGCGCTGCTGGAAAAACGCACCGGCAACATGATGCAGCCGCAGCTGGCCGAGAAGATCCGCAAACGCACCGAGAAGCAGTTCCCGAACGGCATTGAGCCGTCAGGCACCGATGCGCTGCGTTTCACCCTCGCCGCCCTCGCCTCAACCGGTCGCGACATCAACTGGGACATGAAGCGCCTGGAAGGTTATCGCAACTTCTGTAACAAGCTGTGGAACGCCAGCCGCTTTGTGCTGATGAACACCGAAGATCAGGATTGCGGCCAGAACGGTGGCGAAATGACGCTGTCGCTGGCAGATCGCTGGATCCTGACCGAGTTCAACAGCACGGTGAAAGCCTACCGTGACGCGCTCGACAGCTACCGTTTCGATATCGCGGCTAACCTGCTGTATGACTTCACCTGGAACCAGTTCTGTGACTGGTACCTCGAGCTGACCAAGCCGGTGATGAACAGCGGTAACGAAGCGGAACTGCGTGGCACCCGCCATACGCTGGTAAACGTGCTGGAAGGCTTGCTGCGTCTGGCGCACCCGATTATTCCGTTTATCACTGAAACCATCTGGCAGCGCGTGAAGGGACTGAAAAACATCAGCGACGACACCATCATGCTGCAACCTTTCCCGCAGTTTGATGCGGCGAAAGAGGATGCCGAAGCGAAAGCAGATATTGAGTGGATGAAACAGGCGATCGTGGCGGTGCGTAATATTCGTGCCGAAATGAACATCGCGCTGAGCAAACCGCTGGATGTGTTGCTGCGTGACTGCTCACCAGCGGCACTGCGTCGGGTAGAAGCGAACCGTAACTTCCTGTCGCGCCTGGCGCGTCTGGAAAGCCTGACCATTCTGCCAGCTGGCGAGAAAGGCCCGGTCTCGGTGACCAAAATCGTTGAAGGCGCTGAGCTACTGATCCCGATGGCTGATTTGGTCGATAAAACTGCCGAACTGGAGCGACTGGCGAAAGAGCTGGTTAAACTGGAGGTCGAAATCGACAAGATTCAGGTCAAGCTGGCCAACGAAGGCTTTGTTTCCCGCGCGCCGGAAGCGGTGGTGGTGAAAGAGCGTGAACGCGTCGCCGAACTGCAACAATCAAAAGCAAAACTGATTGAACAGCAGGCAGTGATTGCGGCACTCTGATTAACAGATTGCCCTGCCCTGAGAAAACCCTGCGCTACGGCGCGGGGTTTTTTATGGGCAAAGGCCAGCCCGTTTAGCGCGACGAGGTCAATAGCAGGGCAAGTGTTCTGCTCTTCTCCTGACTGCCCGGCGCTAACATCCGGGCGAAAAGCGTCTGGCGTTGAAAGCCGCGGGCTTTTTTTACCTCTTGATGCCCTATCGGCTGCCTCAATCGGGCGTTAAATAATGTGAAGAACCTGAACGGGCAATAACGCAGAAATCATCATTACCCCGGCGGGTGAAAAACGCTGTCCGGTTTCGTATTGTTATGTACTTCTGTTTGAGTGGTCAGCAGTAAAAGCACCACCAGAAGATAACCGATTTAAATCATCAGCAATGCGAGCTGGCGCTGGTGAATTATATTTGGCACATTCTATTTAACAGCGTTAACCGGCTAATGAAATCTCATGTGCTGCCTGAGTGACAGACAGCCGGAATCAATAAACATGCATCGTTTCCGTGACAGATGTTCAGGCTGTTATTATTTATCTTTCTGGTTAAGGATGCAGATGAAACCCTGTTACTCTCGCAAACATCGATAAAGTAAAGGTATAACTTAACAGACTTGTTTTTTGTGCCAGCAGAGGCTAACAGACGCCTCTATTTCAGCGGGAATGGGTCATTAACAGGCCTTTGACCTAAAGCAGAAAGGCATCTGTTTTGCCAGTATCCGCCGGCGGTTAACGTGTTAAGCGCGGTACTGGTTTTTGCTATGTAGTGGTCTGTTTCATCCTGAGTGGGTTCAATGAATGGCACTCCACATACAGAACCCACGTTATTTTCATCAACGAATTTGAGCACCGTGACTGGGTTTTCAGGTAAGGCATAGGCCATAGCGATATTCAGGCCTTCCTGAAACGAGGCTACACCTAAGAAAGGTGCCCGTTTGAATTTCGGATAGAGTTCTATCCAGTGCGTTTTACCCTGAGCGATATAAGCGGATATCTGATCATAATCATCGTCTGACAGGCTGTGACTGTCATGGTATTTAATGGCTGCAAGCACCCGGTTGGATAAACGTTGTTCTGCGCGACTAAAGTTACCGGATGCGCAGGCTGCAGAAAATAATGTCATTGCAATGATAACAAGCCATTTCATTTCACAATTAACTCCCTGTCACCACTTTCTGCAATACGCTTCCTGAAATCATAAGCTGCAACAATACATCCATTGGAGGCAGTCCCACGGCCATTATCCCCATGAATCAGAAATCCGCTACGACCACACATGCTGTTGCCCGCATAAGGTGTCAACCGCAGAACAAAACGACCTGCTGTAGGATGGTGTGCCATGGGACGACCGATCTGGTACTTTCCTCGTGGCAACGGGCCTTTGTTCACTTCGCATTCCACAGCGGGATCGTCTTTGAAACCCTCGGCACCTGCATATAATGCGTTGAACATAAATTCTCCATCTCTGGTAAAAGTTCTCTTCCTGACATCATAAGTCCATGTCATGCTATCTCCTTTCAATGTCGTCAGAACGAGTGGCGCCATCAGTTAATAAATTAGTTTCTTTCCTTCCATGAATCTGAATGCTGAATATTTCTATCACAATATGTCCAGGTAATCTTTTCATATCGCAGCGTCACTGACTCCAGATGATTGATGTTTTCAATCGATTTAATGTTATGCATAAGCGGATTAACAGCGACGACCTTTACACCTTCAAGAAACATGTTGAAGTATTCTTCTTCCTGACCTGCATAATTGATTCGATACCATTTAATTTCAGCTGATTTAAGGGTCTGACCGGAGGAAACCGCTTTATAGAGGTAAGGACTGGATGAATCAAACTCTTTTTCAAACTCCATGGCACTGTGGACACGCGTTCCGGTGAGTCTCCCGGTTTGAGAATCAGACGGTATGCTCAAACCATGCATAAAACTAAGCACCTCAATGCTGCCTTCCCGATAAAGAACATCAACTGAACCTTTAATATCCGCGCCACCATCATCTTTCAACCAAAGATAAGCTGGAATTGCCATAACCTGCACCTTAAATGAGGGTTAAAATTAGCAACCTACAGCAATATCATCGATGACTTTTGATATGCATCAATTAACCAGACGCAGGCAGACTCAAATGACAATGAAATGAAAATTTATTTATATTAATACTGAATAGTATTTACGACAAACGCGACGACATCGATTTTCCGGGTAAATCCCGCCCCCCTCAAAACCGGATAAATAATCGTTACATCATTAAATCAGGCCCATGTAATTAAATTCAGATAAAGGCAATCATCGGGTGTTAATAGCAACAGCCATTATAATAGCACTCCTGGTGTTTAAGGTTAGTTTAGCCGGAACCAATAACGCGGATTTAATGCGCCATGCATTATCAGCAATATTGCTTTTGGATGGCGATAATGTTATTTCTGGTGAATGTCTAACCTGATTCCGTAATGCTACTTCGCCATGACTCCTGAAACCCAGCTCTCACTCACCGTGCGGCCGATTACTGCCGCCGACAATCCGCATATCGCCCAGGTCATCCGCGACGTTTCAGCGGAGTTTGGCCTGACGGCTGATAAGGGATACACCGTATCCGACCCGCAGCTCGACCACCTGTTCGAGTTGTACAGCGCCGAGCACAGCGCCTACTGGATTGTGGAGCATCAGGGTAAAGTGGTCGGTGGCGGCGGCGTCGCCCCGCTCGCCTGCAGCGCGCCCGATATCTGCGAGCTGCAGAAGATGTATTTCCTGCCAGAAGTGCGCGGCTTCGGCGTGGCGCGCGAACTGGCGCTAAGAGCGATGGAACATGCGCGCCAGCGCGGCTTCCGCCGCTGCTATCTGGAAACCACCAGTAGCCTGACGCGCGCTATCAGGCTCTATGAGTCGCTGGGCTTTGAGCTGATCGACAGCGCATTAGGCTGCACAGGCCATACAGACTGTGAAGTGCGGATGTTGCGAACGTTATGAACCGCGTGCGACGTAACTCATGTCGTTGATGGATTCAATCACGAACTCCCCGTTGTCGGTATAGCGCAGCCGGGTCACGCTCGCATTGTGCAGCGGCTGGTTTAACGAGGTGTCGCCCAGCGCCTGCAATAACGTTGCAATCGCCATGCCGTGCGTCACCACCAGTACGTTACCGCCGCCCTGTTGCTGGGCCTGTTGCGCTATTTCGGTCAGGCTATCCACCATGCGCTTCGCCACCTGCTGATAGCTCTCGGCCATCCCTGCTGATTTAATGCCTGCCAGTGACAACGTGCCGGCTGCTTCCACCTGCCGGATCGTGTCGATCATCTGGTCGATATGAACCTTGCCTGCGGCAAACGCCTTCATTATTGCCGCTTCAGAGGCATAACCAGCCTGACGGGCGACGGCATCCCACATGTTCTTATCCAGATCGCCCTCATACAGTCCAAAGCCCACTTCCCGCAACCCTTTCAGCTCGTTTAACGGCAGCGGCGCTTTCCATCCGTGCATCACCAGCTGCGCGGTTTGTCTCGCCCTGCCGGCATCGCTGGACCAGACGGCAATAAACGGCACCGTCTGCAGGCCGCGTCCCAGCTTTTCCGCCACCTCCACGCCCGCTGGTGTTAGCGGTGTATCTGCCCATCCCTGCACGCGCTGAACTGTGTTAAACATCGTTTTGCCGTGTCGCGTAACAAAGATTGTCACATCGGTAGCGAAGGCTTCGCCTGCACCGGCCCCAATCACCACAAAAATCAGTAATGCTTTAATTATTCTCTTCATGCTATTTTCCTTATTTGAACAGGTTTAATTTATACTCAAGTGCAATCTCGGCCGACAGAGACGGAGAGCGCATGTATTTTCCTTGCGCATTAAACAGCGGCGTCTCTTTATTATTCTTGTATGACCAGCCATAACCGAACAGCGTAAATATCGACAAATTCTTCAGGGCCGGATGGGGTTCGATGAAGCGGTTGATGAGCGCAATTTCTCCCGAACGTATATGCGCATTACGGTATTTAAACTGCCCATAGTTAATCTGAAACCCACTAAAAATGCCTTTTGTAATTTCAAACTCCGTCTGCGCCACCAGGGCCAGTTCTTTATCACGGGTATAATCTTTCCCGGCAGAGGTGAGTGAGGTAAAACGCCCGCGGGTATTTTTTGTCAGCGGCCGCGCATAATATCCCACCGCATTATGTTTGGGCGCCGAGGTCCAGGCGGCAGCCAGTTTTTGTGTCCATCCATCGTTAATCCAGTCAGCTTCGCCGACATAGTGCCAGGCACGATCGTCGAACGATCTTTTGCTGGCCGCCATATTTTTATAATTTTCCAGCCCCTGACTGCCATAAATTTGCGAGGAGAGACGCCAGTGCGGCGAGAGCGAGTAACTCGCTTCGATAACATGACGCCGCTGGTAATCCTGCGCTTCGCCAAATGCGTAGGCAAGCCGTCCACGGTCACCGGTCACCGGTATAGCTCAGTGCGCCAGTATAGATCGCCGCAATGGTTCGTTTATCCTGGGTTTGCAGGGCAATGCTGTCCGGCGAATCGTGGCGTATCGTTTTGGTCACATAAGCCAAATCCAGCCGCACATTCTGCAGGTTCAGCGCGCCGCTATAGCCTGAGTAACTGTTACGCGACAGGCGGTTAGTGTTGGTCAGCACGCCAATGTTTTTTAACTCCTGCCAGCCCGCTTTCCCGTCGAACCCCGCCTGCCTGTCGCCCAGTTTCACTTTCAGATAGCGCTGGCCAAACTTGCTAAAGCCGTGTGCGTCCGCTTTTTGCTGATTACCGCCGCTGTCGTAAAGCAGACCGCGCGAGGCAAAGTTGTCGCTGGCCCCCAGCCTGATCACGCGGGTATAGGTTGCATCGAAACCCAGCCAGTCCCACAGATAGCCGGAACGATAATCCAGACTTGCCGCCTGTCCCCAGGCGTTATGAACGGCTGTAGGCTGCGCTTCATTTTCCTTGAGATACTTCCAGTGATTGCGCAGTTTAAGATCGAGCTGCGAATCGTGCAGGAAAGCATTGTCAGAAAGCGCTGGCGCGTCGGAATAGTCAGCCCACGCCAGCGTCGGCTGAAATAACAGTGGAATAACTAACAGAATACAGGTCGTTCCCCTCATTTTAAGACTCCTTCCATTAAAGGCGTGTTAGCAAAATCGGCAGTCCGGAATAAGGTGTCTGACCTGGTTGTCAACTGTACCAGGCGCAAAAAAAAACCTGACTCACAACTCCTCTCTGGTAAAGAGGAATTATGAATCAGGTTTTGCTTAAAATAATAACAACCCTAATTCGGTAAGGGCAATATACTTATTACGCAGAGAAAAAACAGCAGAGAAAAAACATTCTGTGAGGGAAGGCTCAAATAATATTTAGCGAAAGTAACGACTTCGCATTAGATTAATAATTAACGCTTACCCTGTTATTATTAATGAAATCAATCCGGTTCAACTTTAAAAAATAAACGGCCGTCGTAACAGCGCCGTTTACTTTTATCAGAATGCCGGTAACCCGCTGTGAAAACGTAGTTCGCTGTCCGGTTCGCAGATTAAGCGCGCTTCGGTTGCCCCAATCGCCTGTACCCTGGGCGCGATATCCTTCGCGGAAATCCGGGCCGCCAGGGTTAAATAGTCCTGATAGTGGCGTGCTTCCGAGCGCAACAGTGAGATATAAAAGCTCTCCAGATCCGCATCCAGCCACGGCGCCAGACTGGCAAACCGCTCACAGGATCGCGCTTCAATATAGGCACCGCAAATCAGCTTATCCACCAGCGTCTCTGGCTCATGGGTGGTGACCTCACGCAGCAGCGATTTAGCGTAGCGGCTGGAAGTGATCTTCTGATAGACCAGCCCGCGCGACTGCATAATTTCCCATACCTGATAAAAGTGATGCAGCTCTTCTTTAATCAGCAGCACCATCTTTTCCACCAGATCATCCGCCCACGGCAGTTCATTACGGACGATGATGCGCTTGGTGAGATTTTTATGCGCATTGATAAAGTCGCTGTCGCCATCTTCGCGGAAGATAAAATCTTCATACGGTTTCAGCCAGCCGAGAATCGCCTCACCGCTGGGTTTGTCGGCCACATATTTGCGGATCAACCACACCGCGGTCTGCGCGGCTTTCAGCTCGCACACCAGGTGATCGGTTAATAACAGGGTCAGATTTTCCGGTTTACGCGCCTCATCAATCCAGGCCTGGGGCGTACGGCAGTGCAGAAACTGATAAATCGGTTCAAGTAACGGTGCGTAGTTCATGATGTTAAAACGAGGCTGGAAAAGAAGAGAGGCGGAGAATTCCCCGCCCTGCGCGACTTAGTGGCGAATGCCGTTATCATCTTCATCGTCGATGGCGTCTTCGTCATCTTCATCTTCGGCGTCCGGGTCTTCGAAGTAAGTGCCCCAGCCGTCGTAGTCGACATTGTATTTACCGATCAGGTTCACCAGTTGCTCAACCTGCACATCAATCAGCTCTGGCTTGAGCGCCGATTCGCTGATGATGTCAACGCACATCACGGTGGTACCATCTTCCAGTTCCAGCTCTTCCGGCTCGGTCACTTCATAACCCAGCTTAAAGGCGTCAACCGCGGCCTTTTCCAGTGAATCGAAGTTGTTGCACGAGAGATGGTGCTCGATGGTATAAAGCGCATCGGGATCGCTGCCATCCTCCAGCAGCTCTTCAATGATCAGGCGCGTCTCTTCACGCTGCTCTTCCAATAATGCTTCATATGCCATGACGATGTCCTCTCTGAGTTCGGCAATAAACAATTATTTTCCCACACTGCCTGTCGCGCCACTACACAAAACGAAAAGTTTATTCTCATCGGGCTTGAAAATGCATATTCATCCGGTTAGATTGAATTTTAATTCACTTTATATGGTTACCGGAGTGTTGTATGAGTCAGCTGTATCAGCGCCATTTCCTCAGGCTACTGGATTTTACCCCGGCCGAAATTGATTACCTGCTTAGCCTTGCGGCTGAATTAAAACACGCTAAAAAAAGTGGCAGTGAAGTCCCCTCCCTGAAAGGCAAAAACATCGCGCTCATCTTCGAAAAAGACTCGACCCGTACCCGATGCTCTTTCGAAGTTGCCGCTTACGATCAGGGCGCTAACGTTACTTATCTCGGCCCAAGCGGCAGCCAGATTGGCCATAAAGAGTCGATGCGCGATACCGCGCGGGTGCTGGGCCGGATGTACGATGGCATTCAGTATCGCGGTTACGGCCAGGCGCTGGTGGAAACCCTGGCTGAGCATGCTGGCGTGCCGGTGTGGAACGGCCTGACCACGGAGTTTCATCCGACCCAGTTACTGGCCGATCTGCTGACAATGCAGGAGCACCTGCCGGGTAAAAAGCTCAGCCAGATGACGCTGGTCTACGTCGGCGATGCGCGTAACAACATGGGCAACACCATGCTGGAAGCGGCGGCGCTGGTCGGGCTGGATCTGCGGCTGGTGGCACCGCAAAGCTGCTGGCCAGAGGCCGCGCTGGTAGAACAGTGTCGCAAAGTCGCGCAGCAGACCGGCGGTAAAATTACCCTCACCGATAATATTGCCGACGGCGTCAACGGCGCTGACTTCATCTACACCGACGTCTGGGTATCGATGGGCGAAGCCAAAGCAGTGTGGGAAGAGCGCATCGCCCTGCTGCGAAATTATCAGGTCAACCAGGCGATGCTCGATCTGACCCACAATCCTGAGGTGAAGTTCCTGCACTGTCTGCCCGCTTTCCATGACGATCAGACCACGCTGGGCCGGCAGATGGCGGAACAGTACGATCTGCATAATGGCATGGAAGTGAGCAACGAGGTGTTTGAGTCGCCGCACAGCATCGTGTTTGATCAGGCGGAAAACCGCATGCACACCATCAAAGCGGTGATGGTGGCGACGCTCGGTCAGCGCTGACCCGCTGCGTCAGATTGCCGGTCTGTCTGCGTGCCAGTCAGGCCGTGCCGGAGCGGGCGCAAACGATTCCCTCGCGCACGATTTTTCCTTGCTGCCCGGCCGCGAATGGGTATAATGCGCCACAATTTGCCGGAGGAAATATGCTACAGCGCAGCGGACAATTTGACGCTCAATCACGCCTGACCGCAGGCGGCGCCGCTGTTTCTTTCGGTCATCGACCCGATCATAAAAAAGCCCCTTAAGCAGGGGCTTTTTTTTGTCCGCAATCCGGCCGCGCAGAGGAGAAAGCTATGGCTAACCCGCTATATCGCAAGCACATTATTTCGATCAACGACCTCAGCCGTGACGAGCTGGAACTGGTGCTGCATACCGCTGCACAGCTCAAAGCGCATCCGCAGCCGGAACTGCTGAAGCACAACGTGATCGCCAGCTGCTTCTTTGAAGCCTCGACCCGCACCCGCTTGTCGTTTGAAACGGCGATTCATCGGCTCGGCGCATCGGCGGTAGGTTTTGCCGACGGCAGCAACACCTCGCTGGGGAAAAAGGGCGAAACTCTGGCCGACACCATTTCGGTGATCAGCACCTATGTCGATGCGATTGTGATGCGTCATCCGCAGGAGGGTGCGGCGCGGCTGGCGACCGAGTTCTCCGGCGGCGTGCCGGTTCTCAACGCCGGTGACGGTGCCAACCAGCATCCGACCCAGACGCTGCTCGATCTCTTCACCATTCAGGAGACCCAGAGTCGCCTGAACCAGCTGAATGTGGCGATGGTCGGCGACCTGAAATATGGCCGCACCGTCCATTCCCTGACCCAGGCGCTGGCGAAGTTTGACGGCAACCGCTTCTTCTTTATCGCCCCTGATGCGCTGGCGATGCCGGCTTACATCACCGATATGCTGGATGAGAAAAACATTGTCTGGTCACGGCACGACAGCTTTGAAGAGGTGATGCCGCAGCTCGACATTCTCTACATGACGCGGGTACAGAAAGAGCGTCTCGACCCGTCGGAATATGCCAACGTCAAAGCGCAGTTTATTCTGCGGGCGTCCGACCTGGCGACGGCACGTGACAACATGAAAGTGCTTCATCCGCTGCCGCGCATCGACGAAATCACTACCGATGTCGATAAAACCCCTTACGCCTGGTACTTCCAGCAGGCCGGGAACGGCATCTATGCCCGCCAGGCTCTGCTGGCGTTAGTATTAAACAGCGAACTCGCCCTGTAAGGAGATCCTCAGATGACACATGACAACAAATTGCAGGTCGAAGCGATCAAGCGCGGCACGGTCATCGACCATATCCCGGCGCAGGTCGGCTTTAAGCTGCTCTCTCTTTTCCGTCTTACCGAAACCGATCAGCGCATCACTATTGGCCTGAATCTGCCGTCAGGTGAGATGGGGCGTAAGGATCTGATCAAAATTGAAAACACCTTTCTGACCGACGATCAGGTCAATCAGCTGGCGGTCTATGCACCGCATGCCACGGTCAACCGCATCGACGATTATGAAGTGGTGGCGAAGATCGCCCCGACGCTGCCGGAGCACGTTGAGCGGGTGCTGACCTGCCCGAACAGCAACTGCATCAGCCGCAGCGAGCCGGTCTTCTCCAGTTTTGCGGTCAAGCAGCGCGCCGATGATGTCCACCTGAAGTGCAAATATTGTGAAAAAGAGTTCGCGCGCCATGTGGTGCTGGGTCACTGGTAATCGTTCCGGCCAACCCTATAATGGTCAGCACCGGCGGGCTCACCGCCCTACTGTCTTATTCAAGGAGCAATAATGTCTCGTGAAATCAGTACCGAAAAAGCCCCTGCCGCTATCGGCCCTTATGTTCAGGGTGTCGATCTCGGCAGCATGATCATCACCTCCGGCCAGATTCCGGTCGATCCCGCCACTGGCCTGGTGGCCGATGATGTGACCGCCCAGGCGCGTCAGTCACTGGATAACGTAAAAGCGATTGTTGAAGCGGCTGGCCTGCAGGTCGGAGATATCGTGAAAACCACGGTTTTCGTCAAGGATCTGAATGATTTCGCTACGGTGAATGCGGCCTATGAAGCGTTCTTCACCGAGCATCAGGCGGCGTTCCCGGCCCGGTCCTGTGTCGAAGTAGCGCGTCTGCCGAAAGATGTGAAGATTGAAATTGAGGCCATTGCCGTTCGTCGCTAACTGACAACGGCGGCGTAGCCGCCTCTCTGCCTGCGACGGCAGGAGGCGGCCAGCGGATTAGCGCTTAGCCGGTCGCCATAGCCACAACAGCGCGATGGCCAGCGCGAACAGCACGCCAAAACCGATACCGGTCGCCACCGCCGGCGCACCGGCTTTAATCGCCAGCGTATAGAGCCCTAGCATCAGCAGCATCGCGCTGTTCTCCCCGAGATTCTGCACCGCAATCGCATTTCCCGAGCCGACGCTCTCTTTACCGCGTGCCTGCAACAGCGCATTCAGCGGCACCACAAAGAAGCCCCCCAGCGCGCCAATCACCATCAGCAGCAGATAGGCATTCAGCAGGGTATGCTGCAGCGAGAAGACCACTACCATGACGCCAATCAGCACCCCGGCAGGCATACAGCGGCGCACCGTCTCCAGCGTCACCAGTTTTGCGGCCGCGGCCGCACCCAGCACGATACCGATCGCCACCATCGCATTCAGGGTGGTCGGCGTGGTGTTGTCATTGATGCCCAGCGCCACCGGCACCCATAGCACCAGCAGGAAACGCAGCGTGACGCCCGCGCCCCAGAACAGGCTAGTGCCGAGCAGTGAAAAACGCGTTTCGGCGTCACGCCATAGCACCGCTGCAGCACGGAAAAAGCTGCGCAGCATGGCGGCGATCTGCCAGCTTTGCCCCGGACGCGCCGCCTGCAGTTTCGGGATAAACAGGTTGGCCACCACCGCGACGCCGTAGGTGACGGCGCAGAGTCCCAGCGCGGCCAGCAGGTGCCAGTCAGCCAGCATACCGCCCGCCACCGAGCCAAGCAGAATGGCGGCGATGGTTGAACCTTCCATCAGCCCGTTGGCTTTCACCAGCTTTCCGCCGTGGGTGATTTCACCGAGGATGCCATATTTCGCCGGTGAGTAGGCCGCAGCGCCGACTCCTACCAGGGTATAGCCAAGGAACGGGTTGAAGCCGAAGCAGATCGCCAGCGCGCCCAGCAGTTTCAGGCTGTTGGCGATCATCATCACCCGCCCTTTCGCCATGCTGTCGGCCATCTGCCCGACAAACGGGGCCAGCAGAATGTAGGTCGCGACAAACAGCATCTGCAACACCGGCTGGCTCCAGTCGGGATAGTACTGGCTTTTCAGCACCGCCAGCGTGGCAAACAGCAGCGCGTTATCGCCGAATGCCGAAAAGAACTGGGCCACGATCACCGCGATCATGCCGCGCGACATCAGCGGCGCATCCCGTTCGATGTTCATGCCTGCTCCTCTTCAGCCAGTTTTTTCAGCGTCACGTAATCCGGTTTGCCGCTGCCGAGCTGTGGCAACTGCTTCATCACCCGGATATCACGCGGCAACGCCAGCTCCGGCGCGCCCAGCTCACGGGCGGCTTTTTGCAGGCCATCACGCGCCAGTTCGCTGTCGGTGGTAAACAGCACCAGCGCCTCGCCACGCTGACCATCCGGCCGCAGCGAGGCGGCATGTTGTTTGTCCGGCGACGCTTTCAGGGCGATCTGCTCGACGATCTCCAGCGACACCATCTCGCCAGCGATCTTGGCGAAGCGTTTGGCGCGTCCCTGAATCTGGCAGAAGCCCGCCTCATCAAAGCTGACGATATCGCCGGTATCATACCAGCCCGCTTCCTGATTGCCTTCACCATCGTCGGCGACCGGCACTTCCAGCACGCCGGGATTTTCAACCCGCAGATAGCCTTTCATTACGTTCGGGCCGCGCAGCTGCAGCCGTCCGCCCTGCTCAATGCCCGGCACCGACATCAGTCGCGAATCCATCCCCGGCAGAATGCGTCCCACGGTGTGCGCTTTCGCCGCCATCGGCACGTTAATCGCCACCACTGGCGCGCATTCGGTTACCCCATAGCCTTCGAGGATGCGAATGCCATATTTTTCCATGTAGAGCTGGCGGGTGTTTTCCTGCAGCTTCTCGGCTCCGGCCACCACATAGCGCAGGCGGGCAAAGTCGTAAGGGGCAGCAAAGCGGGCATAGTTGCCAAGGAAGGTCGAAGTACCAAACAGTACGGTGCAGTTTCGGTCATAGACCAGCTCCGGCACGATGCGGTAGTGCAGCGGGCTGGGATAGAGAAACACCTGCGCACCGGTCATCAGCGGCGTAAACAGGCCGACGGTCAGGCCAAAGGCGTGGAACAGCGGCAGCGCCGACATAAAGCGGTCACGCGGGGTAAAGTCGGCCACGGTGCGAATCTGTTCGACGTTCGCCAGCAGGCTTTTATGCGAATGCACCACCCCTTTAGGGTTGCCTTCTGAGCCAGAGGTGAACAGCACCATCGCCGCGTCTTCCGGCTGCTGGGGCAGCTGAGCGCGATGAGGCATCAGCAGATGGCCGACAATCCACAGTTTGTCCTGTAGCGTCACCGTATCTTTCAGATCTTCCAGATAGATCCACTGCACCTCGTCGAGTCCCTGCGGCAGATGCCACAAATTACCTTTGTCGAGGAACTGACGCGAGGTGAAGACGGTTTTAATCTGCGCCGCAGTCAGGGCAGCCCGCATGCCGTTGACGCCCGCGGTGTAGTTGAGCATCGCCGGTACCCGGCCACGCAGCGAGGCACCGAAAATCGCCGCCGCGGTGACGGTGGTGTTTGGCAGCAGCAACCCGACCACTTCGCGCGGCTGGCTGTAGCGTTCAAGAATACGGCCGACGCCGAGCGATTTCTTCAGCAAGCCGTTATAGCTGTCGGGCTTGAAATTGACATCTTCGATGCAGCGCCTGAAGGCACCGTAGCGTGAACGGGCCGCGAGAAAGGCTTCAAACAGAGTTTCACGCGGGCGTACCGCCATGCGGGCTTCCATCATCACATGATGCAGATGTTCGCCCGCCAGTATCCGCCGATCGCGGGCGCGTTTCGCTTCCGGCATCGGGATACGGGTCGCCGGCAGAATGCTGAGGGTGATGCGCGGAAACAGGCGGCGTTTGAATACACCCGCCAGTCGGCCAAACGGCGTAAACTCCGCCCCTTCAATCCGCATCGGTACCACGTTAGCGCCAGATCGCGCCGCGACAAATCCGGCCCCGCTGTAGATTTTCATCAGCGATCCGGTCACGGTGATCCGTCCTTCCGGGAAGATCACCACCGGGCGGCCGCTGTCGATCAGCCGCACCAGCTGTTTCAGCGCCATCGGCTTAGTGGGATCGAGCGGCACATAGTCGATAAAGGGTTTAACCAGCCGCATAAACCAGCTTTCGCTGATGGTTGAATAGACCGCGTAAACCGGCTTAATCGGCAAAAATAACGCCAGCAATATGCCGTCGAGAAACGACATATGGTTCGGCGTGATCAATACCTTCTGCTTATGCAGTTCGGCGACGTCGCCGCGCAGTTCGACCCGCCATAACAGGCGGAATACCAGACGCAATAGTGTGAATACCATGCCTGCTCCTTAGCATCGTGAAAAATAGCCCCTCACGATGCAGGATTTGACGCAGTTCGACAACAGAATTATCCGCCGCGATCAGGGTGTCTGCCAGCCACCACCCAGCGCGGCAATCAGCGCCACGCTGCTGACCCACTGGGTGCTTTGCAGCGTCAGTAAACTCTGTTGCTCGGTCAGGCTGCTGTTTTCGGTGGTGGCCACGTCGAGATAGTCGATCATCCCGGCCTCATACTGATTGCGCGTCACCCGCGCTGATGTCTGAGCCGCCACGGCTGCGCGCTGCTGGGCCGCAATCTCGCCCTGCAGGGTGTTGAGTTCCACCAGCTGATCTTCCACCTCCTGTAACGCTGCTAATACCGTCTGACGATAGCTGGCGACGCTGGCATCCCAGCTGGCACGTGCCTGATCAACCTGCGCCGAGGTGGCGCCAAAGTCGAGCAGCGTGCCGCTTAGCTCCGGCCCCAGCGACCAGACGCGGTTGGGCAATGAGAACAGCGAATGCAGCGCCGATGAACTGACGCCGCCGCTGGCGCTGAGGGTGAGATCCGGATAGTAACCAGCCACCGCCACGCCAACCGCGGCGTTAGCGGCCGCCATGTTACGTTCGGCATAGGCGATATCAGGACGGCGTTGCAACAGCTGGCTCGGCAGCCCGGCCGGCACCGTGGGCAGCGTGGCGTGCAACGGCGCGGCAGGCAGGCTGAAGTCCGCCGGCGCTTTGCCCACCAGCAGCGCGATGGCGTGTTCCATCTGGGCACGCTGCCACTGATAATCCTGCGCCGAGGCGCTGGCGCTCTCCAGCTGCATCTGCGCCTGTGCCTGGGTAGCGAGCGACGCCGTGCCAGCCTGATACTGGTTAGTGATCACCTTTAGGTAGCGCTGGTAGGCCGCCACGCTCTGCTGATAGAGCGCAATTTTCTGGTCGATAAAACGCAGCTGGAAATAGTCCTGCGCCAGTTCAGACTGGGCGCTAAGGGTGATATTGGCCAGTTCCGCCGCGCTGGCCGCCGCGCTGGCGCGATTCTCTTCCAGCGTGCGACGCAGTTTGCCCCACAGATCCAGCTCCCAGCTGGCACTCAGTTCGGCCTGATGGCTGCTGCTGGTGGTGCGGGCGCTGCTGCTGGTGGCGTGGCTGCCGCTGCGCGTCACGCTGCTGTCATAACCCAGTGACGGAAACAGCGCGGCGCGTGACTCGCTCGCCAGCGCCTGCGCCTGACGGTACTGCGCCGCATAATTGGCGACGTTCTGGTTCGAGATACTCACCTGGCTAAGCAGGCCGCTCAGGGTGGCGTCGTGATAAACCGCCCACCATTCGCCTTTGCCCTGCTGATCGCGCGGCGTCGCCTGCTGCCAGCCTTTGGCCTCTTTATAGTGAATCGGTATCGCCATCGCGGGGCGCTGGTAGTCGGGACCAACAGTACAGCCGCTCAGCAGCAGCATCAGAACAAGCGGGATAACGGGTTTCATCAATCAGGATTCCGCATGGCGCAGACGACGCCATTGACGTTGAGTGGCACGGCTCAGACGATCGAGCCACAGATAAATAACCGGGGTGGTGAACAGCGTCAGCAGCTGGCTGAGCGCCAGACCACCCGCGATAGCGATCCCGAGCGGACTGCGCAGATCGGCATCGCCGCCGCTGCCAAGTGCCAGCGGTAAGGCACCAAAAAAGGCCGCCAGCGTGGTCATCATGATCGGCCGGAAGCGCATCAGACAGGCCTGGGTAATCGCCTGCTGCGGCGTCATGCCCTGCTCTCTTTCGGCGCTGATGGCGAAGTCGATCATCATGATGGCGTTCTTTTTGACGATGCCGATCAGCAGAATGATGCCAATCAGCGCGATCACCGTCAGCTGGGTGTTAGTCAGCAGCAGCAGTAACAGCGCGCCGACGCCCGCTGACGGCAGGGTCGACAGAATGGTCAGCGGATGGATATAGCTCTCATACAGCACGCCGAGCACGATATAGACCGCCGCCAGCGCCGCCAGAATCAGCCACGGCATGGTGGCCGTGAGCTGAGAAAAGGCGGCGGCCGTCCCGGCAAAACCGGCCTGGATGGTGGCGGGCAGGCCCAGCTTCGCCATCGCCTGCTTGATCAACCCCTGCGCCTGCTCGAGCGAGACGCCATCATTGAGGTTAAAAGCCACGGTGCTGGTGGCGGACTGGCCCTGATGCGTCACGGCCAGCGGGGCGTTGCCGCCGCTGAAGCGGGTAAAGGCCGACAGCGGAATACGATCGCCGCTGTCGTTAATCACATACAGCTGTTGCAGCATCGCCGGATTGGCGGTGTCGCTGTCCTGCAACGACATCACCACGTGATACTGATTCAGGGTGTGATAGAGCGTGGCGATCTGCCGCTGGCTGAAGGCATTATTCAGCAGCGTATCCAGCATCTGCACGTTGACCCCAAGCCGGGTGGCGCGATCACGATCGATGGTCAGTTCCACTTCCTGGCCGCCGGTCTGCGAATCCGAATCAACGCTGTTGAGCTGGGGGATCGTCGCCAGCGCCGCCTGCACTTTCGGCGTCCAGCTGCGCAGCAGATCGAGATCGTCAGCCTGTAAGCTGTACTGATAAGTGGCGTTGGCGCTGCGTCCGCCAATGTGCAGGTCCTGCGCCGCCATCAGGAACATCTGTGCGCCAGCCAGCTGGCTGGTTTTACGGCTCAGCCGGTTCGCCACTTCGGTGGCGGTGGCATCACGCTGATCGAAATCTTTCAGCCGGACAAAGAAGTTGGCGCTGTTGCGCGCGCCGAACATCCCGCTGCCCATCGACGACATGACGCTCTCTACCGCCGGATCGGCCTCGATGATTTTGGTGAACATCTGCATCTTCGGCTTCATCGCCTGGAATGAAATGTTCTGGTCGGCGCGCAGTGCGCCCATCAACAGCCCGGTATCCTGATTCGGAAAGAAGCCCTTCTGTACCACCGAATAGAGAAACAGGTTGAGCAGCACGGTCAGCAGCAGGCTGAGCAGCGTCAGTTTCTGATGACGCATCACCCACGCCAGCCCGCGCGCGTAGGCGGCCAGCAGGCGATTCAGCAGGTTCTCAATCGCCTGGTAGAGCGGGTGCGGCCGCTGGCTGAGCGGCGGTTTCGGCTTCAGCAGCCGGGCACAGAGCATCGGGGTCAGGCTGAGTGAGACAAATAGCGAGATCAGCAGCGACACGGTGAGGGTAACGGCGAATTCGCGGAACAGTCGTCCGACGATGCTGCCCATCAGCAGGATCGGAATAAACACCGCGATCAGTGAGATGGTCATCGACAGTACGGTGAAACTCACCTCCTGCGCCCCGCGCAGCGCCGCCCGCAGCGGACTCAACCCGCGCTCAATGTGGCGGGTAATGTTCTCCAGCACCACGATCGCATCGTCAACCACGAAACCGGTGGCGATAATCAGCGCCATCAGCGACAGGTTATCGAGGCTGTAACCAAGCAGATACATCACCGCGCAGGTGCCGATCAGCGATACCGGCAAGGCCAGCGCCGGAATGATCACCGCCTGCAGATTGCGCAGGAAAACAAACACCACCGCGATCACCAGCAATACCGCAATCAGCAGCGTCTCTTCGGTGTCATACAGCGAGGCGCGCACGCCGGGCGAGCGGTCGACGACGATGTGCAGTTGCGTATCCGCCGGCAGATCTTTTTCCAGCTGCGGCAACTGCGCTTTTATGGCGTCGATGGTGTCGAGCATGTTGGCGCCTGCCTGACGCTTGATGCCGATCATCACCGAGGGCGTGGCATTGAGAAAACCGGCCTGATAGCGATCTTCCACCGAGTCGTAAACCGTGGCGACATCGTGCAGCCGCACCGCTTTGCCCTGCTGATAGCTGACGATCAGATCGCGATAGCTGGCCGCCTTATCCAGTTGACCATTGCTGTCGACCAGCCATGACTGCCCGCTGCCCTGCAGCACGCCTTTGGGCAGATTGGTGGTGCTGTTCGCCACCGCGCTGCGCACCGTATCCAGCGAAATACCATAGTGGGTCAGCTTCAGCGGTTGCAGATCAATCCGCACCGCCGGCAGGGCACTGCCCATCAGCGAGACTTCGCCCACGCCGTTAACCTGGCCCATCGCCTGTTCGATTTTGCTCTCGGCCAGATCGTAGAGTTCACCGGGCGTGCGGGTGGCAGAGGTCAGCGCCAGCATCACAATCGGCGCATCGGACGGATTGGCTTTGCGGTAGGTCGGCAATGACGCCATCGCACTCGGCAGCAGGCTGCGCGCCGCGTTGATCGCCGCCTGCACGTCACGCGCCGCGCCGTTGATATCGCGATCCAGTTCAAACTGCAGAATGATGCTGCTGGAACCCTGCGAGCTGCTGGAGGTCATCTCGGTGATACCGGCAATCTGTCCGAGTGAACGCTCCAGTGGCGTGGCGACGGTCGCCGCCATGGTTTCCGGACTGGCACCGGCCAGGCTGGCGCTGACCATGATGGTCGGGAAATCGACCTGCGGCAGCGGCGCGACCGGCAGCAGACGATAGCCGAGTACGCCGAGCAGCAGAATCGCCAGCGTCAGCAGCAGCGTCGCCACCGGGCGGAAGATAAACAGCCGGGTCAGATTCATTGTCCGCTCCGCGCCGGTTGCTGACGACGTTTCACCCAGCGCTTGCCGCGCTGTGCCAGCGCATCAAACCACAGGTAGATCACCGGCGTGGAGAACAGCGTCAGCACCTGACTGACGATCAGTCCGCCGACAATCACCAGCCCCAGCGGCTGACGCAGTTCTGCGCCGGACCCGGACGCCAGCATCAGCGGCAGTGCGCCGAGCAGCGCCGCCATGGTGGTCATCAGAATCGGCCGGAAGCGCAGCAGGCAGGCCTGATGGATCGCCTCGCGCGGGCTGAGATTCTGCTGATGTTCCGCCTCCAGCGCAAAGTCGATCATCATAATCGCGTTCTTTTTGACGATGCCGATCAGCAGGATCACGCCAATCAGCGCAATCAGGCTGAATTCGGTGCCGGCCAGCAGCAGCGTCAACAGCGCCCCGACCGCCGCCGACGGCAGCGTCGAGAGGATGGTGACCGGATGGATAAAGCTTTCATACAGAATGCCGAGCACCACATACATGGTGATCAGCGCCGCCAGAATCAGCCACAGCGTGTTGCTGGTGGCACTCTGGAACGCCGAGGTTTCGCCCTGATAGCGCAGCGTAATGCTCTCCGGCAGCGCAAGCTGCTGCCGCACTGCTGCGATCGCCTGTTGCCCCTGTTCCAACGAATAGCCGGGATTGAGGTTGAAGGAGATCATCACCGCCGGGAACTGATTCAGCCGCATGTGCATCAGCGCGCCGGTTCGCTGGTGAATCGTGGCAATTGAGGTCAGTTTTACCATCCCGCTGCTGGCCGTGGTGCTGGTGGTCGAAGCGGTGCTGCTGCCGGAGGTTGTCGTGCTGCTGTCCGAACTATCCGAACTGTCCGAACTGTCCGTGCTGTCGGACGGTTGCAGATAGATATCATCAAACGATGCCGGACCCTGCTGCCAGGCGGGCGCGACTTCCAGCACCACCCGATATTGATTAGACTGGGTGAAGATGGTCGACACCAGCCGCTGACCGAAGGCGTTGTAAAGCGCAGTGTCCACGTCCGCCGCCGTGATGCCGTAGCGCGCCGCTTTGTCGCGGTTCAGCTCCACAAAGGCGACACGTCCCTGATCCTGCAGGTTGCTCACTACACCGTTAAACTCTGGCCGCTGCTGCAGGGCCGCCACCAGCGCAGGTGACCATTTCACCAGGTTCTCGCTGTCGGCGTCGTCAAGTGTGAACTGATACTGGCTCGGTGAGACCTGATCGTTAACCGTCAGATCCTGCGCCGGTTGCAGATAGAGCTGAATCCCGGTCACGCCGGCGGTGGCCTGCTGCAGTTGTTTAATCACCTCATCCGCCTTGACGTCACGCGCGGCAAACGGCTTGAGGTTGATCTGCAGGCGGCCACTGTTAAGGCTGCTGTTGGTGCCATCAATGCCGATGATCGAGGAGACGCTTTCCACCGCCGGGTTTTTCATGATCAGCGCCGACAGCGCCTGCTGCCGGGTGGCCATCGCGCTGAAAGAGACATCCTGCGACGCGACGGTCACTCCCTGAATCAGACCGGTATCCTGAGTCGGGAAGAAGCCCTTCGGCACCACCAGATAGAGCAGTGCGGTCAGGGCTACCGTCGCCAGCGCCACCAGCAGCGTCAGTTTCTGGTGGTTCAGCACCACCGTCAGCAGCCGGTCATAGCCGCCAATCAGGCGATCAAACAGCACGCCGCCTTTACGGGCAAAAGTGGACTGCCGCTCTGGTGGAAGGTGGCGCAGCAGATAAGCACACAGCATCGGCGTCAGGGTCAGCGATACCACCATCGACACCAGAATCGCCACTGCCAGGGTGATGGCAAACTCTCGGAACAGCCGCCCGACCACGTCACCCATAAACAGCAGCGGGATCAGCACCGCAATCAGCGAAAAGGTCAGCGAGATGATGGTAAAACCAATCTGCTGTGATCCTTTCAGCGCCGCTTCCAGCGGGGATTCGCCCTGCTCCAGCCGCCGGGAGATGTTCTCGACCACCACAATCGCATCGTCGATGACAAAACCGGTGGCGATGGTCAGCGCCATCAACGACAGATTGTTGAGGCTGAAGCCCGCCAGATACATCACGCCGAAGGTCCCAATCAGCGACAGCGGCACCGCCACGCTGGGGATCAGCGTCGCCGCCACGTTGCGCAGGAACAGGAACGTCACCATCACCACCAGCGCAATCGACAGCATCAATTCAAACTGCACGTCGCTGATCGAGGCGCGAATGGTCTGGGTACGATCGGACAGGATAGTCATCTTCACCCCATCCGGCAGCGCCGCCTGCAGCACCGGCAGCTGCGCCTTGATGTTGTCCACCACCTGAATCACGTTCGCGCCGGGCTGACGCTGCACGTTGATCACAATCGCTGGCCGATTATTGGCCCACGCCGACTGAAAACTGTTCTCCGGCCCCTGCTCAATGAGGGCAATATCCTTCAGCCGCAGCGCCGCGCCATTCTCATAGCTGAGGATCAGGTTGCCGTACTCAGCGGCGGTGCGCAGCTGATCGTTGGCATCAATGGTTACCGAGTGATATTTGCCGTCAAAGCCGCCTTTGGAGCCGTTGACGTTGCTGTTGCCAATCAGCGTGTTGACCGCTTCCAGCGTCAGATGGTGGGCAGCGAGCGCTTTCGGGTTGATCCGGACCCGAATCGCCGGCTGTTGTCCGCCCGCCAGCGTCACCATCCCGACGCCAGAAATCTGCGACAGCTTGAGCGCCACCCGGGTATTTACCAGATCCTGCACCTGCGTCAGCGGCAGCGTGTCGGAACTGGCCGCCAGCGTAATCACCGCGCTGTCCGCCGGGTTAACCTTTTTATAGGTTGGCGGATTGGGCAGATCGTCAGGCAGCAGGCTATCGGCGGCATTAATCGCAGCCTGCACCTCCTGCTCGGCGACATCCAGTGACAGGTCGAGGCTGAATTTCAGCGTAATCACCGACGAGCCGCTGGCGCTGGCGGAGGTCATCTGACTCAGTCCGGCCATCTGGCCCAGCTGGCGCTCAAGCGGCGCGGTCACCGACGACGCCATCACATCCGGACTGGCACCGGGATAGAGCGTGGTGACCTGAATGGTCGGATAGTCGACCTGCGGCAGCGCCGAGGTGGAGAGAAACTTATAGGCAAAAATGCCGGCAATCAGCACGCCGACCATCAGCAGGATGGTGGCGACCGGACGCAGTATAAAAAGCCGTGACGGATTCATTTGGCCTCAGCGCTTGCCGGTGCAGGCGTCTCATCCGCCAGTGAAACCTTGCTGCCGTTAGTCAGCCGATCGATTCCTTCGGTGACCAGCCGATCGCCCGGCGCAACGCCGCTGAGGATCGCCTGATGATCGTCGTCAACCGCCGGACCGGTGGTGACCGCTTTACGCGTGACGCTGTTGTCCTGATTGATGACGAAGACAAAGCTGCCGTCGCTGCTTAATTGCAGTGCCTGAGCCGGGATCACCGTTACGCCTTTCAGCACCCGGGTCTGCAGCCGCAGATTGACGAACTGGTTGGCAAACAGCGACTCATCCTGGTTGGCGAACAGCGCTTTCAGTTCTACGGTGCCGGTGGCGGTATCGATCTGGTTACTGATGTACTTCACCTCGCCATTGGCGAGCAGATGCTGGTTATCCTGGTCAAACAGCGTAGCGGGCAGGCTCTGGCTCTGATGCAGGGCGCTCACCAGCGTCGGGATTTCGCTCTGCGGCACGCTAAAGGTGACCGCCGCTGGCTGCATCTGGGTGATGGTTACCAGGCCGGTGCTGCTGGAGGTCTGTACCATGTTGCCCGGGTCGACCTGACGCAGTCCGACCCGACCAGCGATCGGCGCGGTGATGCGGGCATATTCGATACTCAGTCTGGCGCTGGCGATCTGCGCCTGATCGGCGGCGACTGCCCCGCGATACTGCCCTACCGTGGCGATCTGGCTATCCAGATCCTGGCGCGACAGCGAGTCCTGCGCCGCCAGCTTGCGGTAGCGTGCCAGCGTCAGTTCGGCGCTTTTCAGCAGCGCCTGGTTCTGATTAAGTTCGCCCTGATACTGATTCAGCGTCGCCTGGTAGCTGCGCGGATCGATCTGCGCCAGCAGCTGACCAGCGCTGACCTTCTGACCTTCGGTGAAGAAGACCTGTTGCAGCTGACCATCGACCCGGCTGGTGACCGTCACGCTGGCGTTGGGGATCACCGTGCCGAGCGCATTCAGCCAGACCGGCACATCGGCACGGGTCGCGACGCCGCTGTGTACCAGGGTCGCGCCGCCGCCCATTCTGCCGGGCGCACCGCGTCCACCAGGCGGCATCGCCCCGCCCGGTGCTTTGCCGAGGGGCAACAGACGCCAGGCCACGCCAGCGATGGTCGCCGCCACAATCAATAAAAGCAGCCATTTCAGCCAGCCGGAACGCGCGGAGCGTGAGTGGTGAGTCATCATCGAACTCTTCAGATAAACAGAAAAAGAACATCCCGGAGGGTGCGGAATATGAAGTGAGCCACCTGCAGTGGCTGATGGCGCTGCCGCGAATTCGCCAGCATGAAAACCACCAGCCGGGGCTTCACGGCGGGCATTATCGGCGAAATGTTACGCGCCTTTCTATCGGCAAAAGGTAAGGGTTTCGTTAAGAACAATGATGATGTTGACGGCTCGCGCAGGCGGGAAAATACGGACGACGCGCGCGGCCTGTCGCAGGCAAAAAAAACCCACGCATCTGCGTGGGTTGGTGCAATAACAGGGTAATCACTGCCGAAGCAGTGTTGTTTTCACACCCATCAATACCTCTGGGACCTCTATCCTCGCACTGTTTCGTGCCGCAGCAACAGAGGGAAAACGCAACCGAATTCGGGGAAATGCAACGAGGTGTGAATATCTCCCTCGCCGCACTTACACTCTGATTTTTCTAAGATTTATCTTAGTTGTTCGCTGCGGTAGCGCTGTAAATGGCATCCGGCGCGATGTTCATGTGCTTCAGTACCGGCCCCATGATGTTGCCGAATACCGGCGCCGCTACCGAGCCACCAAAGTGATCGCCAGCGGTCGGATGGTTAATCATCACCACCAGCGCCACTTCCGGATGACTGGCAGGCGCGATACCGGCGGTATAGTTGACGTAGCCGCCATCATATTTGCCGCTGTTGCCCATCTTCTCAGCGGTACCGGTTTTGGTCGCCAGACGATAGCCCGGCACCGCAGCTTTCACCCCGGTCCCGCCCGGCAACACGTCGCTCTCCAGCATGTGTACCACCTCTTTCACCGTTTCCGGATTCGCTACCTGCTTGCCCAGCACCGGCGGGGTGACCCGGGTAATCGACAGCGGACGGTAGACGCCGTAAGAGCCGAGGGTGGCGTATTCACGTGCAATCTGCAGCGGCGTGACGCGCAGGCCGTAACCAAAGGAGAAGGTCGCCCGTTCGATGTCCGCCCAGCGGGTGCGGTGCAGCGGGAAGTAACCGACGCTCTCGCCGGTTAAGCCCAGGCCGGTCGGTTTACCGAGGCCAAACGCATGATAGGTATTCACCAGCGCTTCAG
>Ga0308156_1001421_pt1 | contig 28402 bp, 32 predicted proteins | sample PhyAR2_FD_201041 | JGI IMG/M metagenome (GOLD analysis project Ga0308156, IMG submission 201041) | Phyllosphere microbial communities from UC Gill Tract Community Farm, Albany, California, United States - DLSL A.R2 | ecosystem: Host-associated > Plants > Phyllosphere > Unclassified | place: USA... | reverse complement strand
AGACCAGCCAGTGGTATTTCCAGCGCTATGTCCCGCACCTGCCGGCGGCGGGCGAGACGGTGATCTTCAACCGGTCCTGGTACAACCGCGCCGGGGTCGAGCCGGTCATGGGCTATTGCACGCCCGAGCAGTACGCCCAGTTCATGACCGACGCCCCGCGCTTCGAGCGGATGCTGACGGACGACGGGATCATCCTGATCAAGATCTGGCTGGACATCTCGCGCAAGGAGCAGGCCAAGCGGCTGAAGGAACGCCGCGAGGATCCGTTGAAGAAGTTCAAGCTATCGTCGCTGGACGCCGAGGCCGAGGCGCGGTTCGACGCCTATTCCGACGCCCGCGACCGGATGCTGGACGAGACCGACCGCGACTATGCGCCCTGGACCGTCGTCGCGACCGACGACAAGAAGACGGCGCGCCTGAACATCGGCCGCTACATCCTGTCGGTGCTGAGCCACACCAGCATCGACATCAAGGAACCGGATCCCGACGTCGTGTTCAGCGCCGAAAAGGCCAAGGGCAGACTGGCGCGCTGAAGCGCCTCAGGCCGTTCTGACGATCCCGCCAGAGGTCGTCACCGGCCAGGGCGTCAGCCGCCCGCCAGCGCAGGGGCCGCCCGTGCATTCGCCGGTCAGCGGCTCGAATACCGCCCCGTGCCAGCCGCACAGAATCAGCGCGCCGTCCGGCGTCAGATAACGGTCGATCTCCATCGCGATCGGAAAGCCCGCATGCGGGCAACGATCGATCCAGCCCGCGACCTGACCATCCTTCCTGACCACGAAGCCATGGAAGAAGGCCTCGCCGATCTGCAGCACGAAGCCGCGCGAGCCGGGATCGGCGATATCGCCCTCGGCGCACAGCGCCACGCCAGGCGGCGTCTTCCAGACTCGTTTGCGCTCGCCCGGCGTCTCGGCCGCTTCAGACACGTTCGGCCTTCAGCGGGCGTGACAGCAGACCGTCGATCAGACCATCGACATCGATCTCGCCAGCCAGCAGGGCGGCGACGCCTTCGGAGATCGGAATTTCCACGCCCAGACGCGCGGCCAGTTCGCGCACCGCCGGCGCGCTCTCATAGCCTTCGGCCACCGAGCGTTTGCCGGCCAGGGCCTGCTCGACCGTCTGCCCCTGCCCCAGGGCCAGACCCAGGCTCATGTTGCGCGACTGGGGGCTGGAGCAGGTCAGGACGAGGTCGCCCAGGCCGCACAGGCCCGCCACCGTCTCGGCTTGGCCGCCCATGGCGACAGCAAGACGGGTCATTTCCGCAAAGCCGCGCGTGATCAGGGCGGCGTGGGCGCTGCGTCCCAACTGACGCCCCTCGGAGATGCCGCAGGCGATGGCCAGGACATTCTTCAGCGCCCCGCCCGCCTCGGCGCCCACCAGATCGGTCGCCAGATAGGGCCGGAAGCCCGGCGCCGACAGGGTGTTCAGCAGGGCCTCGCCCAGCGTCTGATCGGCACAGGCCAGGGTCACGGCGGTCGGCAGGCCGCGCGACACCTCGCCCGCAAAGCTGGGACCAGACAGCACGGCGGCGGGGGCGTCCGGCAGGGTCTCGGCCAGCACCTCAGTCATCAGCTTCATCGTGCCGCGCTCGACCCCCTTGGAGCACAGCACCACCGGCACGCCGGCGCGATAGTGGGGCGCAAACGCCGTCAGCGTCGCGCGCATATGCTGGGCCGGCGGCACCGCCAGGATCACGTCGCAGTCGCCCAGATCAGCCAGATCGGCGGTGAATTTCAGGTCTTCGGCCAGCGGCACGCCAGGCAGATACAGGTCGTTGGCTCGCGTCGCCCGCATCGTCTCGACCAACTGGTGCTCGCGCGCCTGCAAGGTCGTGTCCAGTCCGGCCCGAACGCACACCTGCGCCAGAGCCGTGCCCCAGGCGCCCGCGCCGATGACCCCTGCCGTGCGGAATTCCATACGCCCTCCCGAGGCGGTTTCGTTCGTCATGCCTTCGCGCCCTTGCGGCCCGGCTTGTGCGAAGGATCGGACAGGGCGCGCGCTTCGTCCAGCGGCCATCGCGGCCGGGCGACCACGTCGATGTCGCTGGTCAGGCCCAGCGCCAGCCGTTCCGCCCCCACCAGGGCGATCATCGCCGCATTGTCCGTGCAATAGGCCATCGGCGGCGCCAGGAAGTCGAAGCCGTGTTTCGCCGCCATCGCCTGCAAGGTCGCGCGAATGGTCTTGTTGGCCGCAACTCCGCCCGCGACGACGAAGAGCTTGTGGTCATGCGTCTCCGCATAGGCCGCCAGCGCCCGTTCCGACCGATCCGACAGCTGGCGGGCGATGGCGTTCTGCACCGCATCGGCCAGATCCGCCTTGTCCTGTTCGGTCTCGCAGGTCTGGGCGATACGGAAAGCCGCCGTCTTCAGGCCCGAGAAGGAAAAGTCGCAATCCTTGCGGCCCAGGAGGGCGCGCGGCAGATCGATCCTGGACCCATCGCCCTGCATGGCCAATCGTTCCAACGCCGGTCCGCCCGGATAACCCAGGCCCAAGGCCTTGGCGATCTTGTCGAAGGCCTCGCCGGCCGCGTCGTCGATGGTGGCCCCGATCCGGCTCATGTCGCCAATGCCGCGCACCTCCAGAAGCTGGCAATGGCCGCCGGACACCAACAAAAGCAGGAAGGGATAGGCGACCTCCGCGCCCAGCCGGGCAGATACGGCGTGGCCCTCAAGATGGTTAACCGCCACCAGCGGGAGGCCGCGCGCCAGCGCCGCCGCCTTGCCGAAGCTGAGCCCCACCATGACCCCGCCGACCAGACCCGGTCCGGCGGTCGCTGCAATCCCGTCCAGCCCATCGTAGCCCATATCGGCCTCGGCCATCGCGCGGCGGGTGACCTCGGCGATCATCTCAACATGGCTGCGCGCCGCGATTTCGGGCACCACGCCGCCATAGGCCGCATGATCGTCGATCTGGCTGTGAACGACCGAGGACAGCACCTCCGCGCGACCGCCCGTAAGGCGCACGACCGAGGCGGCGGTCTCGTCGCAACTGGTCTCCAGGCCCAGCACCGTCAGCGGCCGGACATTACGTCCAGTTGCTGACTTGGCGCCGCTGCTATAGTCGGCGGACATCTCCATCGGGTCGAGGTAGCGACCCGGCGACCGGTGCGCAACGCTCATGACCTTTCCTCTCCGCATCGGCACCCGACGCTCCAAGCTGGCGCTCGCCCAATCCGGCATGATGCAGCGCGCCATCGGCCGCGCCCTGAACGTGCCCGAGGCCGAGATCGAGACGGCCGTTCCTCTGGTCGAGATCGTCACCACCGGCGACCGCATCCAGGATCGCCGCCTGCTGGAAGTCGGCGGCAAGGCGCTGTTCACCAAGGAAATCGAGGAGGCCCTGCTGGCCGGCCGGATCGACATCGCCATCCATTCGATGAAGGACGTCCCTGCCGAACAGCCCGACGGCTTGTGCATCGCCGCCATCCCCGAGCGCGAGGACGCCCGCGACGCCTTCATCAGCCGCGACTTCGACAGTTTCGACGCCCTGCCCTTCGGTGCGCGCCTGGGCACCGCCAGCCTGAGACGCCAGGCCCAGGCGCTGGCCCTGCGGCCGGACCTGAAGGTCGAGATGCTGCGCGGAAATATCGACACCCGGCTGCGCCGCGCGGCCGATGGCGACTTCGACGCCATCCTTTTGGCCGTCTCGGGCATGACGCGCCTGGGCGTGACCGAACACATCCGTGAGAAGCTGTCGCTGGACGCCTTTTTGCCCGCGCCGGGCCAGGGCGCCCTGGCCATCCAGACCCGCGCCGCCGACATCGACGCAGACTGGGTCGCCGCCCTGAACCACCCCGAGACCGCCCTGTGCATCGCCGCCGAGCGCGGCGCCATGACGGAGCTGGAGGGGTCGTGCCGCACCGCCGTCGGCGCCTTTGCCCGCATCGAGCACGACACCCTGCATCTGACCACCGAAATGCTTAGCCCGGACGGCTCCGCCCGCTGGCGCCGCGTCGGCAATCTTTTCCAACCGACCGAAGCCGACGCGCGCGCACTGGGCCAACGCCTGGGCGGAGAGGTCCACGCCTCGGCCGGTGATCAGGAAGTCGATCCCGCGACCCTGGACGGATGAACGTTACGCCGACACGAGTCTGGATCACCCGCGCCGAACCGGGCGCCGCACGCACGGCCGCCCGCCTGCGCGACATGGGGTTCGAGCCGATCGTCGCCCCCCTGCTGGCGATCAAACACCTGACCCCGCCGGTTCCCGATCTGGCGCCGTTCGCCGCCCTGGCCTTCACCAGCGTCAACGGCGTCTTTGCCTTCGCCATGCTGACGCCCCGCCGCGATCTGCCGGTCTTCGCCGTCGGCGACGCAACCGCCCAGGCCGCCCATGATGCGGGCTTCTCCGATGTCCGCTCCGCCTCCGGCGACCTGCACGCCCTGGCGCGCCTGATGGCCAGCGCCATCGCCAACGCCGCCGTCCTGGTCCCTCAGGCCGAAACCCCCGCCGGCGATTTCACCGCCGCCCTCGCCGCCGCCGGAGCCCGCAACGTGTCGATCCAGTCGCTGACGGTGTATCGCGCCATCGAAACGTCAGCCCCCGCGCCCGCGCTGTTCGACGCCGTTCTGATCCACTCCCCTCGCGCCGGACACGCCCTCGCCAAGCGTGGTCACGACGCCCTGGCGCACGCGGTCCTCGCCTGCATCTCTCCCGCCGCCGCCGCCCCGCTGGTCGCGCTTGGACTGACGCCCGTCATCGCAAAATCGCCGGACGAGGCCTCATTGCTCACGATCTTGAACGCGGCGCTTGGCAAGCGCGATCCGGCCGTATAAAGACCCCGTCTCGCGCGGACAGCTTTGTCCGTCGCAACCGGGCCGCTTTAGCTCAGCCGGTAGAGCACATCATTCGTAATGATGGGGTCAGGTGTTCGAGTCACCTAAGCGGCACCACCACTTCCGGCAGGAATGGACGGCGGAAGCGGGCGAAAGCTCGTAAATCCCAGTCCATACCCGTTCCCACGCTAGAGCGCCTATAGCCTTAGCGGGTCATTCGTATTGATGGGGCCGCGTATTCGGCTCACGCAAGCGGCATCGCCTTTCCAAAACACCACAAGCTTTGACGCTCGGACATTAAAGGCCTGATAGCGCTTTTGCTCGGGAGTTGCGTGGGTTCCCGGTGGGGAGCGCTCTGGCCGTTGCTTTTGACCGTGACACTTAGCGGACGTCCCTGCCGCCCCCTTATCAATCTCGAGTCAGCTAGACGGAGTTGGGAGGTGCGTCAGCCCATGGACCTGAACCAGTCACGCACCGACAAATGCAGTCGGACCACTTCGTCTTCGGCCAGCGGCTTGCAGTGCGCTATAGGTCCACGAAGCACGTTCAGCGTGGCAATGACCTTTTCAAGCGCCTTTATATCCTGGAAAATGTCGGTGAAATCAGGCCAGTTCGATTTTATGATCTCACCCAGTTCGCCGAAGGTGGTGTAATCGATCGGCTCCTGCGAGCGCACAGCAATCCCAGATTCACGCTCTTTCTTTTGCGTTCCTGCGACGTGACTTTTCACCGAGTCTGGAACCTTCAAACTCCACCATACCACCCCATGCTTCTCCTTGAGCACTTCGGTTATGAGGGATCTTATCGAGTTCTCAAGACAATAGAATACACGATAATGCGCGCTCATTTCGGCCGCCTCACGTCTAATCTTCTCTTCAAACTGCGGGTAGTAGGTCTCGTCTAACCCAGCTTCTATGGCGGGGCGGTGGCCTAAATCTAAATCGAGGTCGCGTTCGACACGCTGCACCGCAGCTTCAATAGCGAGGTTGTTCAGCGCAAAGAGCCTGACGCGATCGGACGCCTTAACCATCTGCGAGGAGGTTTTGTTTAATCGAAGCGAATATCGCGTTGTAAACTTCTACGTTGGTAGTCTCTGGAAGGTTTATATTAATCGTATAGGCCATGCGGAATTCGCGATCTGGACGTTTTCGATCAGGTTCGTACTTGACCATAGTCTTCGAAATATCTGGCGCTTCGTCGTCCTTCTTCCTTTTGGCCGCATCAGCTCCATCGAAGTCCGCCAACTGTTTACAGGCCTTGAAGCTGCCTACAATGGCACCCACCGTTCCATCACCAGGCTCTTTCCCCGTCACCTCAACGACAAGATTTTTTAGCTTGTCGTCTGTTAGGTCGTTGGCGAACTCGTTCTTTTGGAAAATGTCCGCGAAGCCGATCCGCATGGCTTCGGCCATTGCAGCGCCGCTGCTGTCGGCATTGCGGAAGCGCGTGTAAAGTTCAGTCGGCGTCCCGTCGCTTTGGATGAAATTCAACCGCTTTAGAAACGGTATGAACGGACGGGCGCTTCCCGATCCGAAGCCTAGAACGGTCGCTTGAAAGTCCTGCGTGTAACGCGGCGGAACTTTCGCCTGCTGAATCTTCTCGAAAATTTTTCCAATGAGGCCTGTCGAATTCATAAAAGGTGGAAAGGCCATCATATGCTCCGCAATCTTAGCGCTGCCCAAAACGCACACTGTTGCGGCTTGATACCACCGTTATCGTCGTTTCCGTCAACGTATATCGAAGCCATGGCGGCGATCACGCCAGTTGGAATGATCGCCTATTTGTTTTCGGTCGTGGCAAAGGCAGCGCTGCGTATTCTTAAATACAGTCCCGTTCCACTAGTCGCCGATAATGCTCTCCCAAAGCGGTCAGTTGACAGCACTTGCTGTTCATCGCGGCGAAATACATATGATCTTCACCGACTGGTTTCACCAGATTAACACGTGCATACCGCTGCAAGATCGCAAACACCCTCGTGTTTTCGATACTGGGTGAAGAGCTCTCAGGCTCGTATGAGGGATCAAGGGGAAACTGATAGCCTGGAACAGGGAACAGCTCCGTGAGCCTCTGGAGGTCATTCAGCGCTATTGGTGGCTGAACCTTCTTCAAAGAAACGAAGCTCTGGACGTTGGTTCGGAAGATCGGGCGTTGCTCCCACGGCCCTAGCGACTGGTCGATGTGTGCATACACGCTACCTGGTGTGATCTCGCCGACGAGATTGGCCGCCGCCCCGCTCAGCGCATCGACCAAGAGACCGGTGAAAACACCCCCACCATTCTCTTCCATAGCGTACTGCTCGGCGCTGGACGCCGTCAAAATCGTTAGGCCGTCCGACAGTTCAGCAAAAGACTTTGAGGCGGCAGTGGTGCCTGCGAAGCCCGAATGACAGCTATCCAGTATGATCAGCTTGTTTTTGGCTTTAGATTGGTTGGCGATCTGAAGAATGTCGTAAAGCGAAACACCATCATCGCCCGTTTCTGTATCTGAAGCACACAGATAACCGCCGACCGTATCGATAAAACCGTGGCCAGCAAAAAAGAACAGCGCCGTGGTAGGGTCGCCAGCAAAAAGCTCCTGAGTAGCTTGCCGAATGTCGCTACGGGTCACACGGTCGTGCGGACCCGTACCGGTTAGAAGCTTGACGCTAAAGTTGACGGTCCCGTCGCTGTTTCGCTCCAACGCGGATTTGACGTTGTGCGCATCGTTTACACAGCCAAAAAGCGGTGAGATCGAGTCGTAGTGGTCAATGCCAATGACAAGCGCTCGACGCATGATTCACCTCAGAGACTATCGATGAAAGTTTGAATGCCGTCCCATGTCCACGTGGACGTGTTCACGCCTGACAATGTCGTCCGGTCTCCCGTGTATATCCAAATGCCCTTGATCGGTACGCCCTCCTCTTTGGCGCATTGAACTTCCCACTTTTGGCCACTGGAAGTCAGAGAGCTCTTACTAACCAATACAATGACGCCGTCGGAGCGCCTGATGCGGGTTCGGACCTTGGTTTTCCAATCCGAGTCGTAGGCCTCTTTGACCGACATATCGATGTACTCGAATGGGCACCGTGTATGGAGAGACTGACCTTTCAGTAGGTCACGAGACCGCTGATCTTCTATCGCGAAAGCAACGAAAATCACTTTTTTGGCCGACATACATTCCTCCTATTGTCCGATGCTGCGCCGCAGCTCTGTGAAGAAGTGGGATGTTGAGGAGCGGGCCGCCGCCGCCGAGTCTGCCGAGTACTTTCTGAATGATTCGCGATAAGTCACAGCAGACTTGGAGACACGTGCGTATGCATCTAGGTCCATATCATTCTTAAGGTACGGCCATTTGCGCAAAAACTCTGGTGGTAGAGTATAAGTGCCAGTATAAGTGGCCAGCGGAAAATTTTTCTCCGTAGCAACACCTACCTCCCATGGCACCCACTGGGAGGCCAACGTTGCTGTAGAAACTACAGCCAAGAGCTGCGTGCACTTGCTCATTTCGATTCGAATGTGGTCAGCCAGCCCCTCAGCCGTGCCTTCGATATACGGATCAATCACGTCAAGGTAGCTGGGTATTCCGTGGACATCATGGAGTCGCCCTGCGACCCGATGAGCCACCAACGCGTCGGCCTTCTGGTGAGAAATAAAAACCTTCATTTTTGAAGACCTACGTTCTTCAGGAGCGATTCGCTACAACCACAACGATTCCACTCCCCAATCCCGGTCTAAGGCTGTGGGCGGCTTGCCGCTTTGCGCGCAGGTGCCGAGTTTGAGCGTAGTACAATCGCGGGCGGGCCTCTTCCGCCATCAAATCAAAGACGATCATCAAACAGGGACACAGAGAGAATGCGCACATCGCACCATCTTATATGAATGGCATGCGAGACAGCATCTCGTGGTGGAATGGCTAAATCCCCAACACCTTTGATACCTTCCTCGTCACCCTTTCAAACAGCTGAGTTGGATCAGCATCCATAGCCCTAGCAAGGGCCACGAACTCCAGCACATCAACCCTGCGCTGCCCGCGCTCAATTATGGACACGAAGGACTGATCCTTCCCAACCTTCGCAGCCAACTCGGCCTGCGTAAGCCCCGACGCCTGACGCGCTTCGACGAGCACCGCGACTAGGTGTCGATGTTCGCCGCCAAAGATTGTCTTGGGCATCGAATGAGCCGCCGAGTCTAAACCGGCAACCCAACTATATGGAAAATCCGCTTATGCGATTTTTCCCTTTTCGATATGGAATGTTTCCATATTCAGCGAACGCGATTCACCCTGCCCCATCTTGGAGATGAACACACTCGACCTAAGCCTCTGATCTGTATTCACTAAAACTCAAACCCATGACGGACCAAACACATCATGAAATCAACCTACGCACTCATCGCCGCATCATTGCTTGCCCTTGTGGCGGCCTGCGATCAAGGCGTTGCACAAACCACTAAAGCCCCCACTCAAGCCGAAGAAATCGAGGAGTTCTGCAATCAAGTAGCATCGGACTTTGTCGCGAGCGGAGGTCAATCAACCGGCCTCTTCATGGGCAGGATTCAGCAAAAAATGCTCGAAGAAGAATGGGATCCGGAAACCGTCTCCAACACGTGCTCAGAAGCGCTTCGCCGCAAGACCGAGTTCATTCAGCAGCACGCACAGGCAATCGAAAGGCGTGCCCAATGAGATCCTTTGCCTATGCCCTCGCCGCTGGCGCTCTGATCGTCAGTGGCTGCGCTTCGGCACCAGCACGGACGCCCGGCACCTATGTCAGCCAGAGCGAACCCGTCTATCTGATCACCGAAGCTCAGGCCGATCAGATCCTGGTGGACGCTATGAACGTCGAGTTCGGCACCAGCCCGATCGTGCGCGTCGAGCATCCGAACAAGGGGTATCAGGCCACCATCAAGTTCCTGTTCGACAGCCACCAGATCGTCGGCACGATGGTTCCCTCCAGGGGCCGTAAGGCTGACGGCACGGTGCAGGACGGCTTCTATTTCACCGTCTCTCATAGCGGCACCATGCCCCTGTCTGGCATCACCCGTTCAAAGCGTTTGAAAGACCGGCTCAACCAGGCGGCAGGCGCTCTTTCGCCAAGCGTTCCACCAGCACGGTGAGTGGTGCCTTGCCGGGTCGCTGGCTGGGGCAGGACACCAACGTCCCTCCCCTCAGTCAGCAGCCTGAAAACCCGTTGCGCGTCATCGACTTTAAGGCCGTTCACTAGGACGGCCTGACGCCTTCCAAAACCCAACCATCACCGACCCCCGTGGCCATCCGCTGCGGGGGTTTTTTCGTGCCCCGAAAGGACATCCAGACCATGCTCTCCCTGAACGACCGTGACGCCGTTACGGCCGCGCTCACAGACCCTAGCCTCGATCCTGCCCTGCGCGCCCTGATCGGACTTCGTGTCTGGCAGGTGGATACCGATCGTCGTCGCCCCCTTGGCGAAATCCTCCAGATCGTTGTCGTGCAGCCAAGTGATCCGCCCGAGGTCATCCACGACGCCGTCGGCTTCCCCATCACCTGGGATCAGGCCGATCAACCCGGCTGGGAATGGATGAACGATCACGGCTCATGGTTCGAGCTGGCCTACGTCCTGACCGACGACTTCGGAATGCTGGTCTTCGTGGCCGACCATCCCGATACCAACCACACCCTCCGCTTTAACTGCCTGGGCGTTGCCGACCGTCCTCCGGTTGCCGACGCACACTAAGCCTCAACCACCCATCCAACCGCCGCCCTCCGACACCCCGTCGCGAAGGCTTTTTTGTGCCTGAAGGACACCATCTCCATGCTCTGCCTGGACACCCTCGCCGACGTCGCCGGCATCATCAGCGACTCCGACCTAGACGACGACCTGCGCACCCTGATTGCCCACCGTGGATGGCAGGCCTACGCCGATCATCCGTCACACCTTAGCGAGGACACTCGGATCGTCGTCGTCCAGGGCGGAGACACCCCCGACGTCATCAACACCGCCGTTGGCTTTCCGATCACTGGCGATGATGCGGAGGAGCCCAAGTACGACACCCTGGAAGATCACGGCCTATGGTTTGAGATCGTCTACCGGGGGCGGTGTGGGCGGGACACCGTGATCTTCGTCGAAAACGGTCCAGGGACGGAGATGGGCCTACACCATCTCTGCCTTGTCCACTTCTGGACTGAGGAGGCGGGCCGATGATGGGCCGGTTCCTGCTCCTGCTCGTCCTGTGCGTCGCCCTTGCGGTGCTCAGGGCTGTCGTTATCGCCGTGGTGTCGTTGGCGGTGCTGGCTCTGATCGTCAGCTTCATCACCCGGCCGAAACAGACGCTGGTGTTCCTTGGCACGCTAGCCTTGTCCGCCCTGACGGTGGCTCAGCCCCTAGCCTGCATCGTGGCGCTGGCTTTGGTCGGAGTCACCATCGCTGTGTCGCAGAGGAAGCGAAAACCGGTGCTGCGACGGTGCCCCGACGTGCCAGACTGACAATCTGACACACTAGAGAGGGTCGGATCATTGGATATCCGGCCTTCTTTCAAGTCACTGCTTGCTCAGTTCCCGCTTCAGCACCCTCGTCATGAGGCTGACGAAACTCGCGGAATCCCCTGAGTATCGTCAGTGCGTTTTCCGCCTTTGGAAGAAGGACTTCTCCAGCTTCCGTCAGCACCGGCGGCCACATGTTGTCCTGCATCAGAAGCCGACGCCGACCGCTACCACACCAATATTCCAAGCTTTTGATGTGTTTGGAGACGGTGCCTTGGGTCACGCCCATTTCCGCCGCCGCCGCCAGGCGCTTTTTGTACCGAACGGACAGAACGAACGCCTCCAGCCACGCGACGCGCAAACTGCCAAACTGAATTTCTGGGGTCTCGTCACTCACTTTTCGCTCCTTCTCCCGGCCTGCGCGGTGTTTGAGGGAGACGATTTTAGGCCTCTTACAAATATTCCAATTCGGCAAGGTCCTGCGGACGCACGTTACCGAGGACCTAGCGAGAACCGCAACCGAAAGACGCGACCAAGGGCTTTTCAAGGGGCGCTCGGAGGGATCACAACCCCTTCAGCGACGAGGCGACACCGACTGCAGCGGCTGTTTCCGAAAGCGCAAGAAGGCCCGTCATTTCGACGTGTCAGGACCTAATTGCACACCACAGGACACCCATGACTGCAGACAATCAGCGACCACATTTGCAACCACCAGGAAGGGGTACAATCGACCCGAGGAAGATCAGAATTCCGTCCTTAAAGCCGCGCGCTACAAAAGATCGGGAGGAGCCTGCCGCAACACCAAATGATCAGGATGGAGCGGATGACGCTCCCTCGCCGAAGACGTTAATCATTATTCCCAGGTCGCTTGATCGCTTCAGCATGCTCGACAGGACCGACGAGTTGGAAGCAAACGCCGTCATGTCTGAACCGCTGTTGGGCAATGGCATCCGAAAGGGACAGATCACAATCATCTATGCAGGTGCCAACACCGGGAAATCTCTAATCATTACTGCGCTTGGTAGGACCGCAATAATGGCCGGCAATATTGCACCAACCGACTTCTACTACATCAACGCTGACGATAATTCGGAAGGTGTGCTGGTGAAGGGGCGGATGTGGCAGGAGCTAGGCGCTCACATGCTGGTACCGGGCCTTGGAGGTTTCGAAACCCACCATCTGATGGAGTTGATGCGCGAAGACATTGCGAATGGTCGCGCCAAAGGCACTTGCCTAGTGATCGACACCGCTAAGAAGTTCGTTGATCTCATGAGCAAGAAGGAGTCCAGCCAGTTCGGGAAGCTCTGCCGCGCCCACACCGTAGCGGGAGGCACAGTGGTGTTGATCGCTCACACGGCAAAGAACCCAAACGCCGACGGATCGGTCCGCTATCAGGGTGTAACGGACTTCAAAGAAGACTGTGACGCCATGTACACGGCTGAGCTTCTCGTGGCGAAATCGAACGGCGTAGAGAATGTCATCAAGCTGACAAGGGAAAAGAGCCGAGGCCCCAATCCCCGAACGATCGCCTACGCTTACGACTCCGATCCGGAGCTTGGTTATGAGGCGAGGGTGGCATCGGTTCACGAGATCGATGCGGATGACTTGGACAGTTACGTTCCGGCAAAAGAGATCGTCAGTGATCCTATGGTGATGGATGCCATTATCCAGCTGATCAAGGACGGTCGCGCGGAGGGCAAGATGAAGCTCGCCAAGGCTGCGTCGGACATGACTGGTGTTTCGCATAAGGCCGCCATCTCGGTGCTCGACCAGTACACCGGCGAGACTCCGGGCGCCCACCTGTGGGTCGCTTCAAAGGGACCTCGCAACGTCCAAACCTACCGCCTGCTCGATTAGTCCGAGCGGAACGGCAAGACCGCTCAGGTCCGCAGTTTTAGATTTTCAGTTCGCCGCCATACCCGTGCCCAAGACGCGGCGGCTCACCGGCAAACTGAAAATCTGGCCCGCGAGATTTGATCCAGAGCGCGAGCCCCTGAGGCCCGCTCCGGGCACCCCATAGCCCGGCTATCCAGACGTCCCAGCCCCCGCCCAGGCGGGCCACTCTGGGGCAAACGCGGGTCCGCCCCGCTCCAGGCTTCCCCCTCCACCGCCAAACCGCCTCCCGCTGCGCCTCCGTCGGCACCGCGTGATGGCGCTCGTCCGAACTCAACCCATCACAAGGAAAATCACCATGCCCAAGGCTCACCTGACCCAGGCCTTCGTCGCCAACGCCGGTTGCGAGGTCGGCAAGAAGAAAACGGATTGGTATGATACTGTTATTTCTGGCTTTATTTTGGAACGTCGCGCTAATGGAAAAGGCACTTACCACATTCGCTACACCGATCTGAGCGGCCGTCAGCGGCAGTACAAGATCGGCGGTGTCGATGACGTCACCTGCGCCGCAGCCCGCAAAAAGGCGCAAGAACTACGGTCAGAGGTGGTGATGGGCGGCGACCCCGGCGCGAAGAAGGCGCTTGCCAGGTCGATTCCTCTCTACGGCGAGTTGGCGGAGCGGCATCTCGCCTTCGCCAAGATACACCTTAAGTCCTATGCCGATCAGGAAGCCTCAATGCGAAACCACATCGTTCCACGGTGGGGCAAGACTCGGTTGACGGACATGACGAGTCAGTCCGTCGGCTTGTGGCTGAGCGAAAAGCGCAAGGCCGGTCTGGCTCCTGCGTCGGTGGAGAAATTGAGGGTTATCCTAGGTCGATCCTTCGTGCTGGGAGCCGGTTGGGACGTACCGGGCACGGAGAGAAACCCGACACGGGGCATTCCCCGTAAGCCGCTAGCGAACGGTCGCGAACGCTTCCTGTCAGCCGAGGAAGCGAGCCGGTTGAGGGAGGCTGTGGCGGCGTCGCAGAACCCACAACTCCAGCACATCGTGGGGCTCCTCCTTCTTACCGGGGCAAGGCTTCGCGAGTTGTTGGACGCCCGATGGGAGAACGTGGATATCAAACGTCAGTCGTGGCTGATCCCGACCAGCAAGACCGGCAAGCCGCGCCACGTGCCGCTCTCGACGGCCGCGCTGGCGATCATCGAACAGTTGCCGCGCTTCAAGGACTGCCCGTGGCTTGTGCCCAACCCTGAAACCCGCCTCCCCTTCGTGTCCATAAAGCACGGTTGGCAGCGGGCGATCAGGGAGGCCAGGCTGCCGGGTCTTCGGCTCCATGACCTGCGCCACTCAGCGGCGTCGTTCATGGTCAACTCCGGCGTTGATCTCTTCGCCGTCGGCAAGGTGCTGGGTCACGCCAGTTACCAATCAACTCAGCGCTACTCGCATTTGGCTAATGACACGCTGCTGAAGGCCGTAGAGGCCGGAGCGGCTAAGCAGATCACCTAAACCTCACTCCCGCCCCGCGCGCTGGCTTCGGCTAGTTCGTGGGGCGGGATCTATTATTTTTTTTTGCCCGAGCAGGCCGAGAGATGTCTCCTCGCCAGGATTTGGACCCTATTTGCCGCCAGCTTTCTTATGCTCTCTGATAGCCTTCTCAAGCTTGCGCTGGAGCGAAGCTACCTCTGCCCACTGATTCATTTCCTCGGCCTTATCAATATAGGCTCGTTTGGCTTGTGGTTCTGGCTCGGCATCCGCAAGCGCCTGCATTCGCTTCGCCTCAGCCCTGAAAAGTCGCACACCCACACAATACCTCAACTGTTTGGATTAGACCGCGCGCGCTCAATAGCGCGGATTGTATCCAGAACCGTAGGATGAGCTGCGCGACGAGGATGAACCCCAGCTGGAGCTACGCGAGCTCGAAGATGAAGAGCCGTAAGACGAGCCATAGGCTGTTCTGGGTGCGGTATAAGACGGCGTCGAACCGTAGCTAGGTGACCGTGTCCCAGCGCGTCCGGTATATGGATTGACGTTCGGCCGCGTCGTCCAGTTGTCATTTACGGTGCTGTTCGGATTTGTTCGGTGATGAGGGGCGACATACGTCCCGTTGGATCGGTAGTGCCCATTCACACCAACCTGGGCCGACGCCGAGGTTGCGATGAGCGCGGCAAACGTCGTGATGAAGATTGTTTTCAGCGTCATTGGCGGCTCTCCAGATTATATAAACGCTGTCGCATCAAATGCTGGGGCTCGCAACCTGTGATTAGCGACGCTTCTGGATTGGCACCGTCCCGTCCGTTCTCACGGACGCTCGGCCGCGACCGTTCCCGAAAAGCGACCACGTCTCTAGTTGCCGCCTTGTGGGGCGCCTCGTGACCTAAGCAGATTGCCGAGGGTTTGGCCGTTCAACCGACACGTTGCGATAACCCGGTCGTGCGAGGTGACTCGACCGCTACGGCCCCTTGTGGCGACGCAGCTGACCTCACGTCCCCGCGCCAGACGTGTCAAAATTTCATGACCTCGCCGACCATCTGGCTCGCGAAGTTCCGGCGCGTCAAAGTCGGCCAAGCGGACTTCGATCCACTGATTGGGGTCGGCGGTCCGGCCGACACACAGGCTGTCGCCGTCTCCGACATACCGGACCGTCCCGGCGAACACCTCGCCAGGTCTTGTCGGAAGCCGTCCCTCGCATGGATCTGCGCGGACTGCTGATACCGCCAGCAAGGAGAAAACTACAGTAGCCAAGATGATCCGGAGCATCAGCCGAACCTGACAGGGGTTGGTTTAGGATTTGTTTGCCTAGCCAGACGCCGATGCGCGAGGTGCGAGCGCTTACACCAAGGCGGGCGTGATCCTGGACGACCTTGTTAAACCAGACGGGGCACCCCGCGCGCTGATCGATCCATTCGATCCCAGACGCGAGGAGTTGATGGCAGCGCTGGACGACATCAACGCTCGGTTCGGACGGGGTTCGCTGCTCCCTGGATCCACGGGCGTGCGGGGAGCTTGGACGCTTAAGGCGGAGATGCGCAGTCCCGCCTACACATCGCGATTGACCAAAGTTCCAACAGTCTCAGCCAGCTAAACCTCGGTCTCTCCTGGACTCAGCTCTGTCTTCCTGACTCGCCAACCCAGCGAACGTGGGAAAGCCAATCCTAAAAGACGCCTGCTCACGGTTAATGACTCCACAAGCGTTGCGATATTAACCAACTATGTTTGAGTTTATTTAATAAATTGCATTTCGCCGATTGACGATCTCCAGAGTTCAACGTTAAGAGAAGCTTAAGAACGGGGGCGAGGAACGGTTTGGGCGAGCGCCTGGAGCGATCCCGCTGGCCTCAGTCCTGACCGCCCCTTCGAGCTTCGAAGGTCATCAATCACCGAAGACCAAACCAAACTGGATTTGTTTATGAAGACCATCGTCATCGCCGCGATCGCCCTGTCGGCCCTCGCTGCTCCTGCTTTTGCTCAGTCCACGTCCGGCACCGTTGCCGTGGCCGGCGCTGTGCCTAGCTTCTGCGACATGACCGTTAATGCCGCGAACACCGCCCTGAACATCGTTGACAATGCGCCTAAGTCGCAGACGATCGGTGCCATGAACCTCCATTGCAACTCCGCTACCGGGTTCTCGGTCGTTCCGAGCACGACCAACGGCTTCAAGCTGACCAATCCCAACACGCCCAGCACCGTCGGCTACAAGCTGCGTGCAGACGGTCAAGCTGGTCCTAGCGAAATGCCGGCCGGGCAAGGTCTTAACTATGGTCCCAACGGCAACACTGCCGCAGCGACGACCGCTGCCGGCTTTAACGCTGGGATCTACCTCGACACGTTTGCCAGCACCGGCGCCCTGTACGCTGGCACCTATAGCGACACGATCACGCTCACCATCTCTGCCAACTAAACCGAGCACCTAGTAAAGGGCAGCTGGCGATAGCTGCCCTTTTTCTATGCCCGATGTGCGGAACGGTTTATAAACTTTGCCGGCGGCAAGTTCCGAACGGCCGCCGCTAGGCATTTGTCGTGCAGCCAGTATCCGCATAGGAATGCCGAAATGCACTTCAGTCGCAAGTTTGTCCGACCTCTCGCTCTAGCAGTCGCTATACTGAGCGCGGCTTTACCCGCTTGGGCTACGCGTGTGCAGCCGATGGTCTACGAGTTAACACCGTTCGGCTCTTCCGCCGAGCAAGACGTCAGAGTCGAGAACAATTCGGACCGCCCGCTGCCGGTCGAACTCCGCGTCGAGCGACGGTTCATAGCAATAGACGGCTCGGAAACGCGGCTTCCGGCCGAAGATGACTTTCTCATATTTCCTCCGCAAGGACTGGTACCTCCCAACGGGTTCCAAACGTTTCGGGTCCGCTACATTGGAGATGCGACTCTGCGCAAAACAGCGCTGTATGTCGTAACGATAGCCCAGTTACCCCTCGTGTCTGCAGATCCTGCAACAGGCGTTCAGATTTTGGTAAACCTTGGCACGTCGGTCGCAGTGTCACCACCGACGGCGAAAGCACGCGTTGCTCTGACAGATGTTCAGCCCGCAGCACAAGCGGGCATGCTTAACGTGACGGTCGCGAACACGGGCGACAAGTTCGCGCGGCTGTACGACGGCACTTGGACATTTAAATCTGGCGACCGAAGCGTTGTGATGGAAAGCGACGCGCTGCGTAGCGCTATCACCCAACCTCTTTTGGAGGCGGAGTCGACGCGCGTTATCTCATTGCCAGTTCCCACGTCGCTGGCGGGGGAACTGGTCACTGTTGAGTTCGACTACGTCGCGCCTGCGTCGACCCGATAGCCGCAGTGGTCTTGTCTTTCGCAGCTGTTTTGATCGCCCTGGCGACCGGCGGGCAGGATGCGCCTCCTCCACCCAGGCCTCCCGGTGAGAGTGCTATGCCGCAACGGGTCCGTCTGGATGTGGGCCTAGTTTTCAATAGTGCGTTTCTTGGAGAGATACCAATCGAAACAGACACCGCCGGCAACGCCGCGGTCGACGTCTCAAGATTGCGTTCTCTTCTCTCGCCGCTGGTCGAGCCAGCGATTATCGCCGACCTCGACCTGATAGCCGCGGGGCGCGTCGATGTTCCTGTATCTGAGTTTTCTGGTCCGAACTTCCAGCTATCATTCGACCTCTCAACCCTGCGGCTGATAGCCGTCGTCCCCCAGTCTGAAACGGCCGTTGCCCGCATCTCGGTCACGGAGGGAGTTCAGACAGAGTCAGACGTGACACCCCCTGCCGATTTCGCATTCGGAATCACCGCCACCGTACTCGACCGCTACGTTCACCAATCGTTTTTGGAACGCGAGGGTCGAACCGGCGCACAAGCATCATTGCGCGGTTTTGCAAACCTTGGGGGCTATGAGGGCTTTTACCTCACGTTTGATACAGGGCTGCGAGACGTTAACGATCGGTTTGGCCGACTAGTCGATGGCGACCAAGCTAAAGTTACGATCTTCTACGACGACGTAGGCCGTGCGGTTAGGTACGCGGCCGGAAGCACCGAGCCAACGGTATTTGGCTCATACCAAGTTCCCATCCGTTTGGTCGGCTTTAGTGTCGACCGCCTTTATCAAACGATACAGCCTTATCGCAACTTGCGGCCATCGGGTCGCGGCGCCCTGACGCTTGAGCGTGAGTCGCGTGTCAATGTGGTGGTGAACGGCCAGATTCAGCGAACCCTGCTCCTCGGTCCGGGCCGCTATGATCTAAGAGATTTTCCATTTTTGAACGGCCTCAACGATGTGAGGTTGGTCGTTGAAGACGCCACTGGCCGGCGAGAAGCTGCCTCGTTGTCCTTCTTCTCCGACATCGATCTCTTGAATCCCGGCGTCAGTAATTTTTCGGCGGCTGTTGGCATCAGTGAGGATGACCTCAACTTGGTGAGTGGAGCGAACCGCGTTGATGACGTGATGGCATCTGGGTTCTACCAACGAGGAATAAATGATCGCCTCACCGTCGGGGTTGGCTTTCAGGCCAAGAAAGAAGATGCCCTAGCTACTGCGCAGGTGATCGTTGCAACCCAATTTGGGCTGTTAGGGGCGCAGGGAGCAATCGATGCCGGGGACGCCGGTAATTTCGAATACGCCGCACTATTGAGCTGGAGACAGCGCAACTCCGGCGTCAATGGCTTGGACAGCGGCTTTACCGCGGACCTCTCCTTCGAGAGTGAATTTTTTTCTCCGCTCACCCCGAGCCTGGGCGTGTTCAACGGTACGGCTTTGAATTTTGATGCGCGATATCAGCGTTCCTTCGCCAATCGCTTTTATGTATCGGCGGGTTTGGGATACAGCCAAACGCGCGGCTCCCGAGGCGATGAATATCGCTTGTCCGCCTCTGCGTCCCGAAGCTTTAGACGCGTGACAGTTAGCGCGACACTTGACCAGCGCTTTAGCGCTGCGCGGGGTGACACTCGCGTAGGAATTTCACTAAGTGTTCCGTTGTCCAGTCAGACAACGGCTAGGGCACGCTACCAGTCGGGCCGCAACGAGGCTACCGTGGAGGTAGATCATGCGGCCTTCCCGGGTCTTGATCAGTACGGCTATCGCGCTGCTTCTACGACGAGCGATGATGGCTCTGGCTTCAGTGGCGATGTTCAATACTTCGGCAATCGGTTCCAAGCCAACGCTCGACACGACTACTCCGAGGGACCGTTTGGACCGCAGCAGGTCAGCAATGTCGCACTTACCACAGGGATCGGTTACGCCGGTGGCCGGCTGGGCTGGGGCCGGGAAGCCGATCAAGGGTTTGTCATCGTGGATAGACATGCGTCGCTAGAGCGGTCGGCAGTGATCGTCCGCAACAGCGCTTCAATCGGCCCATCAGCGCGCACCGGCGCTCTCGGCTCCGCGCTGGTGCCCCTACAGCGACCGTACGTGAGGGACTCTGTTGCGGTTGAGGTAACTAATCTGCCCATGGGTTATGACATTGGGGCTGGCCGACTGGACCTCCTACAGGGTGCCGCGAGCGGTTATCGCATGCAGATTGGCTCCTCAGCTTCAAACACAGTTGTTGGGCGCATCGTGGGCCCGGCTGGTATGCCCGTTGCATTGATGAGCGGCGCTCTTGTTCCCCTCGCTGGGCGGGAGGCTGTACGCGTTGAATTCTTTACGAACCGCACTGGTAGGCTGGTCGCACAACGTGTTGCACCTGGTCGTTATGCCGTCGTGCCGGCCGGTGCAAACCAGCAGATCGCTGAGATCAACGTACCAGAGAATGCCACGGGCATCGTCGATGTCGGCGTTCTCGTTTTCGAAGGAACCAGACCGTGAAACTTCTCGCGTATTCGGTAGTCGGAGTCGCCCTTCTGTTAGCTCAGCCGGCGCTGGGTGCCTGCGAACTCTCGCTTCAGCCAGCATCTGCGTCTTCCGTGACGCATGACCCATTTAGCGCCTTGTCCACGCAGATGAGCTTCGCTGTCTCTGTCACCAATAGGTCCGCAGTAGCTTGCACGGCCTCGCTGGTACTGGCGCCTCCAGGCGGGCGGTATGTCCTAACGAGCGGGTCAGACCAACTCGCCTACCAGATCCGGTCCCCAGAAGGACAATACGAGGGTACCCAGAGCACCCCAATCACCTTGTCGATTCCACCGGAAGCAAACCGCACAGTAACCTTCGATGCCGAGATCCCGCGGGGCGTCGCGGCTCCGGGCCTCTTCGTCGGAGAGGTCGAAGCGCGACTATTGAGCAACCAAGATGTCCTCGATCGGACGACAATCAGTCTTCGCGCCTCAGTTTCGGCGAAAGCGCAGATGACGATAACCGGAACGCGATCGGCTTCTCGTCAAAATGCTGGACCCAACACGGCATTGCTTGATCTTGGGGTTCTTGAGAATGGCGACCAAGGAACAGTATTTATTAATGTGTTCGCTAATAGTTCGGTTAAGGTGACGCTTCAGTCCGAAAACTCTGGAACTCTTCGATTAGTCAGCAACACTGAACTGCCAGCCATACCGTATGAGGCTGTCTTTGCCGGCGAGAACGTGTCGCTGAGCACTCCAGTGCTAGTCACGAAAACGCCGCCTCTAACTGCGCAAGGGGCTTCGTACCCTCTGACCATCACGGTTCCTAGTATAGATGGAAGGTACGCCGGAATTTATCGTGACGTCATCACTGTGAGCATTGACACTAACTGATCCCTTGAAACGGGGAAGTTATGAGATTTTAACGTGTGACGTTGACATTGGACTCCTCATCGAGGGGTCAGAATGTCATTTCAAGGACAAGTGCTAACGGCCGCTATTTTTGCTGGATCCGTCACGACAGCATGGGCTGAACAGGCGACGCTGCACGTATCATTTTCGGTGCCTCTTAGCTGTGAAGTTCAGGTGGTAAGCTCTGAGGCCGAGCGCGACATGGTCGTGATCGAATTGGCGCGTCGCTGTAACTCACGACACGAAGTTATAATAACGAGTGATGTGGTGCCAGGGCTCGGTCCGGTGTCAATCATTGACGAGACCACTGGTCAAGTTACAGCCGGCCGCGGGACATCGATAAGCAGGTCTGAGCAGTTCACAACTCGGACTGATAGGATCGTCCTGAGTTGTCCAGACGCATCTCCAGGTGCTACAGAAGCTTTCTTGTCAACCATTTCTGTGAGCATTGCCGCAGTCTAGGAATCGGCACTCTTGCCACAGCGCTACGGCCGTCTCTAATTTAACTCCAGCACCCGATCGCCGCTGCCGGCGACTACGTTTGGGACGCTCAATCCTAAGAGGCCCTGTGGCCGTACCCCACCGCGGCTGGCCTGATTGGTATGCTAGCTCTCAGCTAGTTGCGACAGAGCCGTTAACAGTCACATCTTTGGTTGGGGCTGTTCAGGCTTGGGACAGCTGCTTGGACGTTGCAGCGAGCGAGTACGAGCCGAGCGGTGAGCCCGCGGGCGCAGTGGTCGCCGCCGCGCTGTATGAATGTCGGCCACTGGAACTGCTTGCCCAAACGGCTTTGGTAGATTTCGTGTTAGGGAACTCCGATACGATGACCAGAGTGGAAGCAACCGACCGGGTTTTGGCTGAGCGTGGCTCACGGCTCCGTTTGCGGGAGCAGCGCCTCATAAAGCTGATTGTAGAGGCTCGCCTTCAAACCAAACAGACGGATCCGAGCGCTTCTTGAGCATCCGCTGCCAAACCTCGCTGGAACGCTTCTAGCGGCGCGGGCTGGCGTCATCATTGGAGAACGAAGCTGAGGGCCGAAATCGACCCGTAGCGGTCTTTCGGATGATCATCGTTACGGCTCTCCCCAACGACCTGACGATATGCAAGGATCATCCGGGGATTGTCCGTCGGCCGTCCTCAGATACGGGGAAGAAGATGATCATTGCTGCATTTTTTAGTGCCAGCCTCATGGCGCAGGATGCAGGACCTCCGATCATCACTCCCGCGAACACTGATGTCGCCGAAGCCGTCGCCGCATTCATGGGTTTGGGAAGATACGCCGGTACGTGCGCCGCTCACCTACCCGCCGGTGCCAAGGCGCGGCTGGATAGCCTCACGTCCGATCAGGCACCTCCGGGCGTGCCGACTTGGCTAGTCTCGAGTTTCAGGCAGGGGTATGAGCAAGGTCTCGCAGACCCTAGCCGACCTGACAAAACTGCTGCTGAATGTCGAGACATAGAGCAGGCAGCAAACTCTAGAATGCAGGCCGCCGCAGAACGGCTGAAAGGCCGCCTTTAAGAGGTTCGGCTCAGTTCCGCTAACCACCTATTGCAGACATTCAAAGTGTCGGCTTACGGTGGATCTGGAGTGTCGATCCATCTGGGGTTCGGCCAACGCACTGAAGTGGCCCCCCAACATGACCGATCAGCAAACACCCTCGCTTCTCGACATGACCGTCGGGATCGTAGCCAACTACGTATCCAACAATGACCTTCCGCCAGAGCGGATCGGAGATCTAATCTTTTCCACTCATGCGGCCCTTGCGAACGTCGGTCAACCTGAACCGGAAGCGGTCGAAATCTACGCCCGTGCCAGTGCTGGCCAGATCCGGAAGTCAATCACCGATGCGGGTCTAGTTAGTTTCGTGGATGGCCGAACCTACAAGTCGCTGAAGCGTCACTTGTCGGCCAACGGGATCACGCCGGACGAGTACCGAGATCGATACGGGCTAGCCTCTGACTACCCGATGGTCTCACCCGCCTACTCGGCCCGTCGGTCTGAGCTGGCAAAGTCTATTGGGCTCGGCGGGAAAGGCCGCAATTCTACGCCTTCTACGGATGGTTCGAAGCCGTCCTCGAAGCGGGGCCGCTCACCGAAGTGAGCTTCCGGCGTTGCAGGTATGGCGCAGGTCGAAGTCTGGAATCCGACTGAGCTATCGATCGTAACTTAGGGAGCGCCCAAGCCGACCACTCGGCCCAAAGTGGGTAGTGTGTGGGTAGGGGCCTTTTGCCGTCAGAAAAATGGTGCCAGAAGCCATGCGTTGGCTGAGTTTGGCGGATTTGCTTCCGTCGAATTCGTAATGATGGGGTCAGGTGTTCGAGTCACCTAAGCGGCACCACTTCTCCGAGCGCGGTTCGCGCTGGAGGCGGCATTTAGAGCGCCCAAATATATCCTCAAGGTTGAATCGTCACCTGCAGCGCACGTAGCAATCCCTAGCTGAGCAGCTTTGGCTTGACGGGATTGGTGTTTTGGGGTCATGGCGCCGCATTATCTATGCCCGCAGGCCGACATGAACGACGCAGTTGATCCCGTAGACATCGCCATCGGCGGACGCATCCGCACCCGTCGTGAGGAACTGCGCATCACTCAGGCGCAGTTGGCGGCGGGCGCGGGCGTCACCTTCCAGCAGATTCAGAAGTATGAGCGCGGCGTGAACCGCGTCTCGGCCGCCCGCCTGCTGCAGATCGCCTCGGTGCTGAAATCGACCGGCGCGGCCCTGCTGGGCGAACTGGAAACGGCCGAGGGCGACGAGCTGGCTTTGGCCGCCCCCGGTGTCGCCGAACTGCTGGCGGCCTTCCGCGGCATCAATGACGCCGCGCAACGCGACGCCCTTCTGACCGTGGCCAAGGGCCTGCGCGGCTGATCAGGCGCGGTTGCTGGCGCTTTTCAGCAACTGCTCAACCTCATCGCGATGGTCGGCTCCCTCGAGAGCCGCGCCTGCCAGCCACGACTGGATGGCATCCAGCGCACGTGCATCGCGACCGTCCGAGCGGCCCGCGTCGGACAGGCTTTGGCGGATGATCTCGATCATGCAGACCGCTTCGACGGCCGAGGTCGGGGCGTGATTAAGAAGCGTGGTTTCCGCCGCTTCCATCGGCGCCAGATCCAGTTCGACAAGCAGATTCTCGCCGCTGGCGGACAGTGATGACGATCCGACCTGTTTCGCCAGATTGGCCGTTTCCAGCCACGAGCGGAACAGCGACATGAAGGCGGGTGTGGTTTGGGTGTTCATGACATTCAGACTTTCTGCAGCGCCCGGATCGATACGGGCGCTGATTTGGGACGAGCGTAGGGGGCGCACTGAGCCTCCCAGACGCCTAAGAGGGCAAGGAGCAGGAGCTCGAACCAGACAACCATTCGGGTCGATACGATCGACCACAGCAGGGCGTCGGAACCGGCGATGCCGGCCAGATGGGTCGAAACCGCAATGAGCTGGGCACCGGCGGCGAGAAACAGCCACCATCGATCGTAACGGAGAGCCAGACCGACCAGCAGGCAAAACATGGACACCGATAGGATCGCCACCCCCCACCGGAAATGCCCGATGAACAGGTGGTCGACCAATGGCGTGCCCCAGTTGAGCACGACCAGAGCGACCAGGGCGATCCGCTCCGGCATGCGACCCTTCCAGAGCAGAAGCGCCATGACGCCGTAGGTCAGGCACATCAGAAACAAGGACAGCGGCGACCCCATTCCGACGGCGGCGATCAAGCGGCGACGGCGAGAACCGGGGCGAACCCAGTGGGTTTGACCGTCTTGTCTTCGTGAGCACCGTCCATATGCCAGTCGACCTGATGGTCGTCGGCGACCTGGGCCAGCTCGCCATGACTGGCGATGACCGCGCCGCGAACCTCCGTGAGATGGTTCAGACCCCGAACCATATTGGCCAGGGCTTCCTGTCCGACTTCCGCCGCCAGGCGCGCCTCGACCCGACCTTCCAACGCGGTCTGAACCAAGCGGCTGACCTCGATCATCGCCTGATCGACGGCGTGTTCTGCGGTTCTGACCTGTCGCGCCCCGCGGACTCCGACATGCATGTTCTTCATTGGCTCGTCTCCCGTTAAGCCGTTTGGTCAGCGCATTTCAGCGGGAGCGAGCCGGTCGAAAAGGGATGGAACCACCATGCCCGCCGTCACGATCCCGATGGCGAACAGAAGGGCGATGGCGGCCCCGGCGACGATGATCCCCACTCTCGCCAGAGCGCCCCGAGGAGGCGCAGGCAGAAGCCAAGAAGTCGTTGGGTCGGAAACCGCATCGTCCGACTGTTCGGCCGACGTGGGATCATTGAGCGTATTGGGGCCGGTGTCCGGAATGAGTATCGACGCCTCTGAGTAGCCAATACTCAGTCGACGCGCCGCCAGTTTGCGGTCCGAAACGCCCAGCTTGGCGTAGGCGCGATGCAGGTGATTGCCGACCGTGCGCGGCGAGATGCGCAAGCGCGCAGCGATTTCCTTGTCCTCAAGACCCTGGCCGGCCAGGCGGACGCATTCGCTTTCTCTCGTCGTCAGGCCATCTGGCATGGGGACCCCCTGACGCTTATTTACCCTAAAATGGAAGAGAGTCAGCCGATATGCTTACGCCGCAAAGCAGTTTCCAGCCGAAGAGCGGCGCTTCAGATCACTTGAACATATAAGCATATCTTTATATGCCTGTCGGTCTGACACTGACAGGAGCTTCTCTTGGCCGCTCGTTCTTCCTTCCTCTTCACCTCGGAAAGCGTTTCCGAAGGCCACCCCGACAAGGTCGCGGACCGCATCTCCGACACGGTCGTGGACGCCTTCCTGGCCAAGGATCCCGAGGCGCGCGTGGCGTGCGAGACCCTGGTGACGACCCAGCGCATCGTGCTGGCCGGCGAGGTTCGCGCCACCCAGACGGGCAACACCAAGGAACAGAACGAGGCCTTCACCCAGAGCATCATCGACAGCCTGGAGCCGCTGGTCCGCGCTGCGGTCAAGGACATCGGCTATGAGCAGGAGGGCTTCCACTGGGAAACGGCGGACTACTCCTGCTTCCTGCACGCCCAGTCGGCCGACATCGCCGTCGGCGTCGACTCGACCAATGAGAAGGACGAAGGCGCGGGCGATCAGGGCATCATGTTCGGCTATGCGTCGAACGAGACGCCGGAGCTGATGCCGGCCACCCTGCAGTACAGCCACAACATCCTGAAGCGCCTGGCCGAGGTTCGTCACGCTGGCGGCTCGCAGCTTGAGCCCGACGCCAAGAGCCAGGTCACGATCGAATACGAGGACGGCAAGCCGGTCCGCGCCACCTCGATCGTCCTGTCGACCCAGCACGCCAAGGGGCTGAGCTCCGAACAGGTCGCCGAGATCGTCAAACCCTATATCCTCGAAGTGCTGCCGGAAGGCTTCACCGACGAGAACACCGTCTGGCACATCAACCCGACCGGCATCTTCGAGATCGGCGGACCGGACGGCGACGCCGGCCTGACCGGCCGCAAGATCATCGTCGACACCTACGGCGGCGCGGCGCCCCACGGCGGCGGCGCCTTCTCGGGCAAGGATCCGACCAAGGTGGACCGTTCAGCGGCCTACGCCTGCCGCTATCTGGCCAAGAACGTGGTCGCCGCCGGTCTGGCCGACCGCTGCACGATCCAGATCTCCTACGCCATCGGCGTGGCCAAGCCCCAATCGATCCACGTCGATCTGCACGGCACCGGCAAGATCTCGGAAGCGGTGTTGGAAGACAAGATTCTGGACCTGATCGGCGGCGCCACGCCGCGTGCGATCCGCCAGCATCTGGGCCTGAACAAGCCCATCTACGCCCGCACGACCGCCTATGGCCACTTCGGCCGCGAGCCGGACGCGGACGGCGGTTTCAGCTGGGAAAGGACCGATCTGGTCGATCAGCTCAAGGCGCTGGCCTAAGGCTTCAAGCGGCCTGATCGATGGTCAGGCCGCGCACGCCCGCCAGATTGGCGTCAGTCAGATCGGCCTGACGGGTCTGGGCGCCGTGCAGCGTCGCACGGGCCAGATCGGCGCCGGCCAGGACGGCGCGCTTCAGGTCGGCGCCCGACAGGTCCGCGCCGCGCAGCACCGCGCCCGTCAGATCGGCCGGCATCAGGCGATCGGCGGCGATCAGAAGCGGCCCCAGTTGCGCCTCGCGCATGTCCGCTCCGTTCAGTCGCGCGCCCCGCAGACGCGCGCCGCGCAGGTCGGCGCGCCGCAGTTTGGCCGAGCGCAAATCGGCGTTGTCGAGCTGGGCGCCCTGCAACTGCACACCCTCCATATCCAGGCCGTAGAAGACCGCGCCCTTGGCCGACAGGGCGGTCAGGTTCAGGCCCGTGATCGACTTCAGCGGACGCAGGTCGACGCCGTTGAACACCGACGGCTGCCCTTCCGCGCCGCCGGTTTCGCACCAGCGCGCGTGTTCGCGCAGCATCTCGGCGGCGGGCATCTTTTCCACGGATTCGCAGGACGACCTGTTGTCGGTCAGGGCGCCCTGCATGTCGGCGCCGTCGGCGCGCCACATGGTGGTCTTGCAGCCCACAAGGATGGCGTCGCGAAGGTCCGCGCCCGACAGGTCCGCCCCTGACAGATCGGCGCCGGCCAGGTCGGCCCCGCGAAAATCCGCCTGTTTCAGATTGGCCCGCACCAGCTTGCAGTCCTTCATCACTGCGCCGGAGAAGTCGGCCTTCACGGCGATGACGCCGGCCATTTTGGAGCGTTGAAGATTGGCGCCGGCCAGGCAGGCGCCGCTGGCCTCGGTCTCGTCGCGGTGGCGCGGTTCGATGACCTTGAAGCCCAGTCTGGCGTCGGCAGCGGCGATGGTGCCCTCGCGCAGGTCGGCCTCGAACAGATCGGCCCCGGACAAGTCGGCCCCGCGCAGGCAGGCGCCGCGCAGGTCGGAACGGCGCAGGCTGGCCTCGGCCAGGATCGCATCCTGCATGTCCGCGCCGAAGAAGTTGGCGTTGTCCAGCTTGGCCCCGGTCAGGTCGCAGCCTTCCAGACAGGCGGCGGCGAAGTCGGCGTCGGCCAGATTGCGGCCCTTCAGGCTGAGGCCCGACAGGTCCATCCAGGCGAAGACGGCGCGCGCGCCGCCGGGTCGGGCCTGGAACAGCCGATCGTGCCGGGCGCAGATGACGTCCAGCTCCGCCTGCGTCAGGCGCTTTCTCACGAGGGGTTCAGCGGCGAGGGCCATCAGGGCACATTACGCGCCCTGACTTAAGAAACCTTTGAACGGCGAAGCCGCCTCAGACG
>Ga0308156_1001420_pt1 | contig 28418 bp, 23 predicted proteins | sample PhyAR2_FD_201041 | JGI IMG/M metagenome (GOLD analysis project Ga0308156, IMG submission 201041) | Phyllosphere microbial communities from UC Gill Tract Community Farm, Albany, California, United States - DLSL A.R2 | ecosystem: Host-associated > Plants > Phyllosphere > Unclassified | place: USA... | reverse complement strand
AAAGTCGAAGGTAGTGCTGCCGAGCCAGAAAATTGTGGTAGTGCCGAAGTGACTATATCGCCTCGTTGGGTGTAAGCACTCGACCACTGAAAACCTGCCAGACGTACACTATTTCCCCAATCCGAACCATTGGAAATAAAGTCCCCTAAGGTATATATCCTAACCTTTTCAGGGTCTACATACTGCCACTTACTTTCCAGACGTACCCATTTTTCATGGCTATAACTATTTTCATTACTGCCGTTATATAAAACACCTGATGAAAAGTTACCGATTGCGCTATTAAAGATCCCTTCTGCTGAACCGGAGAAAATATTCTCGTCATTGGTCATGGTGTGGTAGAGGCTATAGTTCAAAATAGCCGCATTTAAGGGTTTCATTTTTAACAAATGAGGACTGGTGAGCTGTTGACCATTTAAGTCAACTGCATAGCCCGTCAACATGCTTGAAGGAACTTGTAAGTTTAGAGACTGCTCATTTTCCAGATATTTAAACTGGATACCTTTAAGTTCATCAAGACCTACCCACTGGGTATCAGCAATATTCTCATCCACTTTAACTCTTAGAACTTTTAAGTCACGAGAGCGAATATACAGCTTTCCAACTTGATTTTGGCGTACCGATATTAAATCTGTTGAAGTACTCGAGTTAATAGAAATCTTTAAAAAAAGCTGTGTGTACGCCTGATCAGAACTGAACACCTGATGAGAAGAGTTTGTAACTTCAGGAATACTTGGTAAAGCAATATTGGTGTTATCTTGCAATGATTCAGCAAAAGCATGAATCGGCAAGTACATAACACATAAGGCACTTACGAGATATTTCATATGTGCCTCTTTAAAGAGATGTTTGCTTACCGTTAATATTCAATGAAATATTATATTTATGATCCGCTTGAAATTTAAAATCAGGGCTAATATTAAAATTTCTTGCTTTGCCAGCAAGAATATAACCATTCACCGTATTTACTTTAATGGCATAGCTTTTATTTTCTGTTACATCAACAAGCGTTAAATTATTTAAAAGTGCATGTCGATTGCCAATATTGCTAATCATAAGAGACGAATTATTTTGTTCTTGTTGTATTGACCAATTAAGTTTAGTCATTGCGTCTTTATTCACCACAAACACAGGTAATGACGAACGTAGTAGTACGTTAACCCCTTGATCGGCTTTGCGGTTATCGATCGGTTTTGGTAATTCATCAATAATAATACGGTATGTTTGCTCACCAGAAACGGGTGCTGGATTAATTCTAACTACACGTAAGTTATAAGAATCATTAGGTTTTAATTTTAAAAATGGAGGGCTAACTGCGATCTCATCGGTGGGTATAAGTTGATCTTGCCCAGCATTTTGGCGCCATTCAAATACACGTACCTGCAAATCAGTGCTTTCATTTGACTGGTTATATAAACTGATTGAGGATGCCGATTGATCATTTAATATTTCAATACTTACAGGCGAAAGACGAATTGATGCAGCGTTCAGCATACTAGGCAAAAATAACAATAAACTTGTAATAACAAAGATATTTTTTTTCATGATTTGCCCAGAACTACTTTTTTCTCAAATTAAGCTAGCTCTCTAAATCAAGAGCTAGCAATGACACAATAAAACTTATTAAAAATTAATAAGTCACTGTTACAGTTACAGTGTCAACATAGCTACCTGCGCTTGGCAAAGTTGAGCCAGCAGGGATACGGCCATATACGTTAACTGCTTGTGGTGCACCAGTACCAGTACCGCTATATGCAGTTGTTGCAATACCAATCGCTGTTGCACGATTAGTGTCAGAGAAAAGGTTGTAAGGGATATATTCGTTGCTTGTTGCGCCACCAATCATACGACGTTGAGTCGTTTGAGCATTTTTGCCGGCATCAAAAGCCAAAGTCCATGGCACAGTGTTGTTACATAAAACTTTAATTGCAGTACCACCCGTTGTTGTGGTGTCTGCATCTACATTACTCGCAAGAGAACTTAAAGTACCAAAGTCCAGAACAGCATTTGCTGTTGTACCTGTAGCTGAAGTATTGAGGACACAACTATTCGTAATTGTTGCTTTAACAGTCAAGGTGCCTGTTGCAGTTGCAGCATTGGCGGCATTGATAGACATTAAACCCGCAGTAATTGCTGATAAATAAATGAGAGACTTTTTCATGGTTAAAAACCTTTTTTACATTACGCCAATAAAATTAATAGATGTAAAAACTAGCCTTCCCCATCACAATCACTAGCTTTTCTGATTGTTTTTTCAAAGCATTATTTTTTTACTCTACTTACCGCGCATAATACAAAGAAACAACAAAAATACTAACAGAATTTTCATTCTTAATATCAATTAACAATTCAACTTCTGATGAATTACTCAATTATAAAATTTTTTATGGTTTATCACGCTTTTTACATCAATTTTCGATACTTCCATTCAAATTTTATTAGTTTTTCTAAAAAAACAATAGATTTTCATTAGTTAAAGTTTACCATCACTTTTAGTATTTTATAATTTTTTAATCTTTGGTCAAAAAAATAAGAACAAAAAGTAAGCTACTGATTATTCTATATATTTTAAAAGTATAACAAAAGACTATTTTATGAATAAGAAATCTAAGCAACTTATACCGTTTTAGAATTTTTTTAAGAATTTTCAGTAACTAGACACAACTTTTAATCCAGCCAAAGAATGTAGCGTTAACTTAACTATTTCTAAAAATTAAATGAAAAAACAAGCCGAGAAACCCACCTATCATAGCAAAACCTAACTGTATATAGGCTTTGCCATACCAAGCCAGTTTCCTAAATTGATAGTCTGCACTGCTAGAGTTGATCACAAACATATTTCTAATATCCCAACTATGAAATCCTTTGGGTCTTTCAGCAAAAAAATCTAAAATAGGTGTAAATCCTAAAACAAATACAATGCCAAGTAAGGGATAAACGATACATCCCGGAAAAATAGGATTATTCTTTCGTTCCATATAATCAAATATTATAGCGGTAGCAACTAATAGAGTTTGTATTAGAGCGACTTTTTTGAAAGTATCTAAATCAAAACCTAGATAAAACATTAAAGTTAAGAAAAATATTCCCGTTAGAAAAATAGAGCATATTAATAATTTCCAATTCATTTCAGTCCTTAAATAATTTTTAGAATCTTATATAGTTGTAGTAATCTCTATTGAAAAAATTATTTCAATTTATGTATTTTAACAAAAAACAATTAAATAACACAGTATTGATTGCTTCCAAAAACGTACAAATAACACTCAAATAATCTCTTCATTTTTAAATAAATCTAAATTTAGAGTTAATCTTTATATATAAAAATTTATAAAATGATCTATTAAAATATGACTTTTATTTTATCTAAATAATTAAGAATACATTAAATTTATAATTGAAAATTTAATCGTTTATTTCAATCCCAAAACTTCAGATTAAATTTTATTTGTCATTAAAATACTTTCTATTGAAAAATATATTTTTCAACCAAGCGAACCATTGAATGCACTCTTTTTTCTTCCCTAAAACTAACAATTCCATACTTGTAGTTTTACTTGCTTCTTGGCAAGGTATGTACCAGTAAAACATTAGGAATTTGTTCCAATATGGCGAGTCCAGCACAAATCATTCGACATAAATTTCTCAATACATTTTTTTCACGCCATTCTCTCTGGTTCTTATGTATTTTTACTGCACTCAGCATTACATGGTTTCGCACCGTATATACTCCTCATAGTATCTATTATTTTATTTCAGATACTCTACTTAACGGTTTATGGGTGATCACGGGTGCACTAAGCTTATTAGGCCTCTATGATGTTTTGCAGAATAAACATTCAATTTTAAGAAATTACCCAATTATGGGGCATTTCCGTTTTTTGTTTGAAGATATACGCCCAGAAATTCGACAATACTTTATTGAAGCGGATCAAGATGCCCTACCTTTTTCGCGTATGCAAAGAAGTCTAGTTTATCAACGCGCTAAGAATGAAAATGCAGATAAGCCTTTTGGTTCAATCATTGACGTTTATCAAGAAAACTATCGCTTTATTGTCCACTCAATCAGCCCTTGCCCACCAGCAGATCCAAAGAGCTTTCGTATTCAGGTTGGTAATGCACAATGCCTTCAACCTTATAGCGCGTCAATCATGAACATCTCTGCCATGAGCTTTGGTAGTTTAAGTGCGAATGCAATTCGTGCATTAAATAAAGGAGCGCAGTTAGGTGGGTTTTATCATGATACTGGCGAAGGTAGTTTAAGCCCTTATCATCTGGAAAATGGCGGTGATATTGTTTGGCAAATTGCCAGCGGTTATTTTGGTTGCCGTACTCTGGACGGGAAATTTGACGAGCAAAAGTTTGCTAAGCAATCTCAATTACCACAGATCAAAATGATTGAGCTGAAGCTTTCACAAGGTGCTAAACCAGGCCACGGTGGTATTTTACCTAAACATAAAATTACCGCAGAAATTGCCCAAATCCGCGGCGTTTCTCGCGATCACGACTGTATTTCTCCTGCAAAGCATTCTAGTTTTTCTACCCCAATTGAAATGATGCATTTCTTACAGAAATTACGCACATTATCTGGCGGTAAACCAGTTGGTTTTAAACTGTGTATTGGTCAGCCTTGGCAATTTATGAGTATTGTTAAAGCAATGCTCGAAACAAAAATTGTTCCTGACTTTATTGTGGTTGATGGTTCTGAAGGTGGTACAGGCGCAGCACCAATTGAGTTTAGCGATAATATTGGTACACCATTACGGGAAGGCTTACGCTTTGTCCATAACACACTTGTTGGTGCAGGGCTAAGAGATCAAGTTAAGATTGGTGCTAGTGGTAAAATCATTAGTGCATTCGATATTGCCAGTACTTTTGCACTAGGTGCAGATTGGGTTAATTCAGCACGTGGTTTCATGTTTGCTGTTGGATGTATTCAGGCGCAAAGCTGTCACACTAACCAATGCCCTGTAGGTGTTGCAACCCAAGATAAAGACCGCCAAAAAGCAATTGATGTACCGACCAAATCAGAGCGGGTATTTAATTTTCATAAAAATACTTTGCATGCTTTGTCAGAAATGATTGCTGCGGCTGGTTTACGCCATCCTTCAGATATTAAAGCCCACCATTTGGCTCAGCGAGTAAATGACCGTGAAATTAAGAACTATGCTCAACTGCATTTTTTCTTAAAAGAAGGTGAACTTTTACAATCTGAACTTAATAATGACGATGATAATTTCTATTATCGAATGTGGAATATGGCAGATGCCAATCATTTTTAATTTATATTAATCCTATCATTTGAGCATTACATTTAGAGTGTGATGCTCTTCCATCTTTAAAACGAATATGTGATTTTTTGATTAAAGTTTACTCTCCTTCTGATTTGTATTTAATAGATTTTTCACCTAATATAAAAGTATAAATAATGTACACATTTTAATTTTATTTAATAAAAACTTTTTAATGCTTATAATAAGAAGGCATCCCATCATGTTGAAAAAAACATTCATCTCTTCTTTTGTTGCACTGGCGGTAGGCTTAAGTAGCTATGCTGTTGCTTGTACTCGTGCAGTATATTTAGGTAATAACCAACATATTATTACTGCTCGTTCGATGGACTGGAAAGTTGATACGAGTACAAATCTATGGATCATGCCAAGCGGAGTTAACCGCGACGGTAGTGCAGGCTCCAATTCAATAAAATGGACATCTAAATATGGAAGTGTGATTGCCACAGGTTTTGAAGTTTCCACAACAGATGGCATGAATGAAGCTGGATTAGTTGCCAATATTTTATGGTTAGTAGAATCCCAATATCCAGATGTAAAAAAATCTAATAAACCATTACTAAGCATTGCTGCTTGGGCACAATATGTACTCGATAATTTTGCAACTGTAGATGAGGCCGTTAAAGCATTAGAAAAAGAACCTTATACTATTGTGACCGACAATGTTCCAGGTGAATCAAGGCTTACCACTCTGCATTTATCTATTTCTGATAAAACAGGTGATAGCGCAATTATTGAATATATTGACGGAAAACAAGTAATTCACCATAGCCGAAGCTATCAAGTCATGACTAACTCACCTACTTTCGATAAGCAACTCGCACTTGCCGAATATTGGAAACAAATTGGTGGAACGATCATGCTTCCTGGTACAAATCAAGCATCTGATCGCTTTGCACGTGCATCATTTTATATTAATACAATTCCTAAAAATGATGATATTAAACAGGCTCAAGCCTCTGTATTTAGTGTGATTCGAAATGCGTCTGTTCCCTATGGACTAAATACTCAAGAAGAACCTAATATCTCTTCGACTCGTTGGTGAACTGTAGCCGATCATAAACAGCTGCTCTATTTTTTCGAGTCTGCCCTATCACCAAATGTGTTTTGGATTGATTTAAAAAAGATTAACTTTAAATATGGTAAAACACGTAGACTTGATTTAGGGCCAGATCAAAGCCATATCTATGCAGGTGATGCTACTTCTTCCTTTAAAATTGCAAAACCATTTGTATTTTTAAGCCCATCTACACGTTAATTTATGTCAAAATTATTGGCCTTAACATAAATAATATTAAACATACTATCTTGGAATTTATATGATGAAGAAATCTCTACTTTTATTGGGTTCTTGTCTACTTACAACGGCTTGCAGCACCACACAATTTGGTACAGATAAAGCAACAGCTCCTACAGTAGTAAAGACAGCTGGTCAGCTCAACTGTTTACCAACTGAATTATGTCCTAGCTTGCTCGTTAAATGGAACGAGAATCAAAAAGATCAGCTGCGTGTAGATGTTCATTTAAGTAGTAGTTATAACTTTTATGATATTAACGAGTTAATATTTGATATTGATGGCAAACGATTTACTTATCAACCCGCTCAATCGACTGAAAAAACGAATGTGAGCCGATTAGTTCCTAAACATTCAACAACTTTCTTTATTATTCCAAGCAAATTCTTGCAAGAGTTTAAAGATGCTCAAAATGTAAATGTTTTAATCAAGACAGATAAAGGAACGATTGAACGCAATATGTATAGTCCACAAAAACAATCTTCAGTTTATAAAAACTTTATGCAGTTTTATCAAAACTCAAAATAGAGCACAAAGATTAAGGTATGCATCTATCCAAAATTATTGGATAGATGCATTATTTTTTAATAATAAAAATGTTTTGGCTTTGCATGCAAAAAGGCTGGAATCAATCCTGTTAAAGCCGCACGTATATCTGCACGTTCATTAATTAATTGATGTGAACCTTCTTCAAGCATTAATAGCGTTTGAAGCCTAAATTTACGACGAATAAATTCGATGTTGTAACGCCAATCAACCGTCTGATCAAGAGCACCTTGAGCAAGCCAGACAGGAATACGGCAAGCAGGCCGCTCTTCCATTTCTTGCATCCATTTTGACATTGCCAAAATCCAGTCCATTCCCATCATTCGAGGCTGCAACGGATCTTTTAAACGAATAAAACGTAAGAATTCAGGATTATGATTATTACGTCTAAAGTGTCTTGGTACTTGACGCTTAATACGGCGAATAATGCCCAATCCAACTGGATTATGCCACCATGCTGTTTTTGCAGGGCGAATTAAAGGAGAAAGCAACAAGACTCTATCGACAATCGGGTCTTGGCGTTTTTCAGCATATTCTAATAAGTGATGCATCCAGATTGCGCCACCCGTACTTTGACCAATTCCCACCCAAGGTTTGGGTAACTGATCTGCATGTTTTACATATTGATAAACCGCCATCAGTACTTGTTGATAATGATCAAAATTTTGAATACTTGCGGGTGAACCATTGCTCAAACCATGCCCTGGTAAGTCATAGGTAATAACACTAAAGCCTTGTTCAAGAATTTCACGAATGATGGGCTGATAAATACCACTATGCTCAAGATAGCCATGCAATAAGCAAACGGTACCTTGTATTTTTTCTACTTTAGGTTTGAAAACCTGCACATGTAAGCGAAATAGTGGCATTTGAACATAACCCTGCCAATGGTCACATTCAAGTAAATGTAAGCCATATAACTTGCGATAGGCCAGCAAATCACGAGAGGGCTCTTCTAATGTATTTAAATTGAGGGGACTTAAAACCTGTGGCGTAAGATCACGGTTGGGAACCGGCAAATCTAATTGTTTTAATACGGCAGGATTGAGAAATGGGATATCTGACATTAAGGTACCTCTCGACAATCACTTGAGCCAAACAACATATCGCGAATTGTCGCAAGTAATTCATAATTCGCACGACGACTATGGTCATAATTTTGTTGACTAGGCTGCCAACGGGTAAGCGTTGTCGGCATTTGAGCTACCACAGGAATTGTTTCTATGCCATTTAAAGCAAATAGTCGGCGTGTACGCGGCATATGGTATTCATCTGTAACCAGCATGACCGTCGGTGCTCCACCCTTTTTCTGAAGTAATAAAGAGCTAAAACGTGTATTTTCACAAGTATTCATACTACGCTTTTCTAATAGCTTTGCGTCAACACCGCGCTCTTTTAACCAAGCTTGCATATAAGGTGCTTCTACACCGCTAAGCACAATCGGGAGATGATTTTGTTTTTCAACTTCTAAAGTTTTTTCTAATCGCAAACGCGTATAGCCATTAACAACAATATCCTTACCATTTTTATCTAAAGTTAATCCTCCACCCAACACAACAATTGCATAAGGTTCTGATAAGTTTTTAGGTTGCACTGGTAATGGATTTTTACGCACATATTCGATTTTCTGTTCAGGTTCACTAACAGCTTTTTGATGCTCTGGTACCACAGGTTTTCTTGCTAAAAACTCAGTATATTGCTCTGTAAGTGCTTTGTTTTCCGAACTATTAATAAAGAGAGCTTCATCAATAGGAGCACTTGCTTCATCGGCAGCATCAATTTCTGAGTTTTTAACCACTAAAGGAACCGTTACGGAAGCGGCTGCCTCTGAATCTTGTTCCTTTTCTTCTAAAAGAATAATTTGCTGCAAAGCCTTATAGTTTTCTTGAAGATAGGTCAGATCTGTTGTCTTTTTTTCACGTAAAGCTTTTTCAGTCAGCTTTAAATATGCTTGACGAGCAATCCATAGATTTGAGCCTGGTTCTAAATTGTCATGCTCACTTAATGCAGCCTGTCTCTGGCTTTCGGCAGCGACTTGATTAACATCAACCGGTACAAAATAATTAAGTCCAGCTACAATTAATTTTGAATAAAACGGCGAATATAAAAAAACCACGAAACAGCCCAATAGTAAAAATAGCACGGTGACTACTTGTACTAAACGTACCATTAAGTGTACTTGTGGCATAAAACTATTCCGTATGATTTTCAATTAAACCTAAACTGTTATAAAGCACAGGCTCTGGTTCTAACATAATATGGAAACGCTGATCAACATCATGTTGTACAGCCTGATAAGTTTTCTTTACATCAGTAAGAGATGCATTGGCATAATTGACCAAAACCAATGCCTGTTTATGAAACATACCCACCATATCAAGTTGTTTACCTTTCCAACCCACCTGATCAATTAACCATCCTGCTGCAATTTTAACGTTTCCACTGGCTTGAGGATAATGTGGAATTGTTGAGAATTGTGTGACTAACCGCTCAAATTCCTGAGGATTAACTATCGGATTTTTAAAGAAACTTCCCACATTTGGATATTCTTTTGGATCAGGGAGTTTACTTTGACGAATATGAATGACTTGATTTTGTAAGTTCTCGGCAGTCTGATTATCTCCAACTGCTTGCTTCAAATCACCATAGTTAAGCTTTAAATGGGGATGTTTAAGCAATTTAAAAGTCACATGCGTAATGATATAACGGTTCGGATCATCTTTAAAAATACTATGGCGATAGGCGAAATGGCAGTCTGCTTCTAAAATTGTCTGAGTTTCTTTTAATTTACGGTCATATACTTGTACCGACTCAATAAACTCACCTACTTCTACTCCATAAGCACCAATATTTTGTACTGGTGAAGCACCGACTAAGCCTGGAATAAGTGCGAGATTTTGCAAGCCAAACCAATTTTGTTGAGTACTGTATAAAACGAAATCATGCCAGACTTGGCCTGCACCGACATTAACTCGAACAAAATCATCATCGTTCGATAAAACTTCGATACCTTGAATATCTAGATGAATAACCAACGCATTGATCTGTTGCGGCAGTAGCATATTACTACCGCCCGATAGTACAAGTACATTTAAATTATGCTGCTCAGCAAAACCCAAAGCTTCCTCAACATCCTGAATAGTTTGGACTTTGGTGTAGTGAGACGCTGTTGCATCTAAACTCAAAGTATTGAATGGCTTAAGCTGTACCTGATTTTGAATTTGCATCGTATTGAAAAACCTATCCTTAAACATTCAATTGTTTTTTTAAAATATTTATCCACGCCAAACTACTGGACTCGCATTGATTGAGTACACGTTCAAAGCCATCAGCACCGCCATAATAAGGGTCAGGCAAGGCTTGTTGTGGATATTCAGGATCATGCTCGCTCATTAAAGCTACTTTTGCACGAATTTGATGTGTACCAAACTGAGAAACCGCACTTTGTAGCATGTCATGAATATCATCAAAGTTTTGATGGTCCATTGCCAAAATCAAGTCAAATTCTAAAAAGTCTTGAGTTGAAAGCTGTCTTGCACGTAAAGAAGATAAGTCATAACCTCTTTTTTTAGCGTGCAGCTGACTTCGCTGATCTGGTGCTTTGTTTGGATGATAATTACTCGTTCCAGCAGAATCGACAATTACATTAAGTTGATGTGCATTACAATAATGTCTAAAAACCACTTCAGCCGTGGGAGAACGGCAAATATTTCCTAAACAGACACATAACACCTTATATTGTGCTTCCATTAAAAATTACTTCCAAATATTTGAATTACATAGAAATAAATATGGTGCATGCAACATCCTGACAAAACTATAAATTATTGTCAAAATTGAATTGACCATTGTGACGTGTTGCATTTTGTCAAAACTCACATGGCTTGAAAAGGAAAATAATGTTTATCAATAGATTAAAAGTTGATAAAACAGTCGACAAACGATCTGATCTTCTAATTTTCAAGAAAATAATAAAGCCCTCATCAGAGGGCTTTCCAACAGAGGAATAACTTTTTTATATTATTTTTTTCTGTTCATTTCACTTTTCGTTTAGAACTAAAAAAGCCACTCGAAAGTGGCTGGTGAGGAGTCTTTTAATTTAATGGACTTTTTACAAAGCTACTCCACAAATATCTTTGGTACCAGTTGGATAACTTTGTGTAATTTTCGATTTATCAAGTAAGAACTCAATAGAAACATCTTTATTCACGTCAATTGCTGCTAAATCAGAGAAATTAGAAGTTAATGAAAAATACAGGTTATCTAATTTAGAAGGGAATGTCGCAAAATATCCTTTATTTATCCCATTAAAAACTAAACCAACTTGATTAGAGTTCTGATTGATATAAATACCAATCTTTTGATAACCATCAGAAGTAACTTCTGGTGCTAAGTTAAATCCATTAGAAACTAACGCACTATCATTTGATGTAGTTTGAATATAAAAGTTATTGGTTGTAGGACCATGTTGGTAAGCAACTATAAAATTCACAGCTTTACCATTCTGCATAATGCCTGCTGATAAAGCGGGGAAAATATTTACATAACCCGTATTACCTAGTGTAGGAACTTTGATTCTATATTCAAAAGCTATAACCCCAGTAGTTGGTATTGCTTTATCCCCTCTGGTATATAGCATTGCAGATGGATCATTTGCTGCTAAAAACCGTGAAAGATAATCTTGACTGTAAGCCATATAAATGGGACTTTGTTGAGATGTCTTATAAGAAAACTTATTTCCTATAATAGTTGGAAACTTCTGAACAGAAGTATTACCTAAAGATTGCAACTGAGCTAATGTTGCATCAAAGCTATATGTACACTCAGCAAATACACTACTGATTCCACTGAAGCCCATTATTGTTGCTAAAATAATATTTTTCACGTCGTTACCCTGTTTTTATTTTGAACATTCAGTATAAACAGGTCTCTAAACAATTTAATTAAATCCGACAAATGACAGAAATATATGTGATCTAATTAATAATACCACCCGAAAGTGGTTAACTATTTTGTATATCATCTTTGGATTTTTTAACTTCTTTGATTACTTCTACAATCTTTTTTCGTCTATTAAATTAAGGGTCTATCGGGCTAAGTATCATCACTACAACTGCGGCAATTAATGCGAATGCTAAAGTCGCAATAATTATAGGTTCATAAAATTTTTAAATAGTAGTAATCCTACTTATAAAAACTAGTTTCATTGATATATTAAGAAAACCTAAGCAAAAACCTAATTTTTTGAAGGTTTAGATAGTTTTTTAATTAGTAGTCTATTTATCTGATATTACTTACTAAAAAGCCCAATATTATGGGCTTTTTAGTAAAACTTGGATAATAATCATTTATTTTTAAAAAGTTTATCCGTCATTTTTCTATCAACTTTACTACGATGTCCATTTTCAAAGTATCGATCAACATGGCATAGTTTTGTTTTGGTATCACAGAACACACCATTTGAGAGTGTGAATGCTGAAGTATCAAAATCACCTTGAGAGAATGCTCTGTTCGCTTTGTTAGTTCCTAAGTATTTGGCTGTAAGTTTTTTAGATACACCTTTCTTGTCAGCGCAGATATATTTGTCACAAATTACACCATTTTTAGGTGAATAGACGCTAGAGCTGGTTTTCGCCATTGCTGCTGAGCTAAGCATTAAACAAGAACATCCAATAAGACTAAGTACAGTTTTAGAAATTTTCACTTTTGAACCGAATAAAATTATAAATTGTTAGGGCATTATATGAATTAGTAGTCTTCAGGAAAATCTACCAAACAGTATAAATAACAAAAAGCCCACCTTTCCATAAACGTTTAAATACCTTGCGTGATCTCCGCCTACCTTCCCCCTCCTACCATATGAAAGTAGTGCTTATCTCATACAACACTCAACATAATCACTTCAGAACTACTTTATTTTAAAGTGTCTTATGCTAAGTTACTTAAAGATTGAATCCTAAAGAACCCTTCTACAATAATGTTCAAAAATAAGGAAATAACGTATATGAGCCATTTTCAATTTCAAACCGTTCCAAATATCATCTCAGGCTTAGGCTCTATACAAGAATTAAAGAATGTTTTGTCATCAAAAGCTTACCGTAAGTTATTACTCGTCACCGATGCAGGCATGATCAGAAATCAATTACATCTACCCATTCTTCAAATTTTAGATACGCTTAATATTGAACATGTCATTTATGCAGATGTTCAGGCTGACCCACCAGAACAAGTGGTATTAGATGCAGCTAATTATGCAAAACAGCAAAATGTAGATGCCATTATTGGTTTTGGTGGTGGTAGTTCTTTAGATGTTGCAAAAGTAATTGCCTTGCTCGCACACCCCGACCAAACTCAAAGTTTGCAAGATATGTATGGCGTAAATCAGGTAACCACAGCTCGCCTTCCGCTTATCTTAATTCCAACTACAGCTGGTACAGGCTCGGAAGTCACTCCAATTTCAATTGTGACCACTGGCGAGACAACAAAAATGGGGATTGTCTCTCCGGTACTGTATGCAGATACCGCTATTTTAGATGCCACGTTTACACAAAATCTTCCAGCACATATTACTGCCGCAACAGGTATTGATGCGATGGTGCATGCCATTGAGGCATATACCTCTAAGCATAAAAAGAATATTTATACTGATATTTTAGCCAAAAATGCTTTGAAGTTACTGAACCATAACTTACCGAAAGTTCTTAAAAACGGTAATGACCTAGAAGCAAGGCAAAACATGCTGTTCGCCTCGATGCTTGCAGGTCAAGCATTTGCAAATTCACCCGTTGCAGCTGTGCATGCTTTAGCTTACCCACTTGGCGGACATTTTCATTTATCGCATGGCCACACCAATGCCTTAGTGTTGGTAGAAGTATTAAAATTTAATGCACCAAATGCAAAAAAATACTATGCGGAACTGATGCAATGGCTAGATCCATATAGTAATGGCAGCACAGATGGTTTGTGTGATCTATTTATTGACCATATGCAAAACCATTTAGATCGTAGTGGGTTGGTCTTAAAGCTTAGAGATTTGAATATTGAAGAGTCTAGTCTACCTAAGCTTGCTCAAGATGCCATGCTACAAACTCGCTTGCTACAAAATAACCCTCGTGACATGACAGAAGCTGCTGCCTTGGCAATTTATCAGGCGATTCATTAATGACTAAACTAGTTTTAAAAAACCGCGATCAATTTAAGTTCTTTTTAGACATTCAAACCCGCTGGGCAGATAACGATATCTATGGTCATGTTAACAATGTAACTTACTATAGTTATTTTGATACAGCAGCAAATGCCTTACTCATTCAAAAAACAGGTTTTGATATTCATCAATCACAATCAATTGGCTTAGTGGTCGATTCAGCTTGTAGTTTTTTTCAGGAATTATCTTTTCCCGAAATTATTCAGGTAGGTGTTGCGATTGGTAAAATCGGTACCACTTCACTGCGCTATGAATTGGCAATCTTTAAACAAGGTCAAGATCAATCCTCGGCTCAAGGACATTTTGTGCATGTCTTTGTTGATCGCGAAACGCGTAAGACTGTTCCAATTTCTGAGTCTACTCGTGACGTTTTAGAGAAATTTTTATTATAAAAAATGGGGCAAAAAGAAAATAAACTACTCTTTTTGCCCTATCTAAAGTTACATCATTGCGGGATCACTAAATGAATCTTCACCCGTTTCAACCCGACCAGCAAAGCGTCGGTAATAAGACACATCACTTTGGCATGTGATCTCAAAATCGTACCAATGTCCAACCTCAGCCAAAGCCCAATGTTGCTTAACGACTTGACTCGCTTTTACGGTAAGTTGTAACGGAGCATCTTGTCGGTATGCACAAGGTTTTACAGTCAATATTGCATCCTTAGTCCCATCATTCATAAGCTCTACATAGACATCGCCATTAGCAATGTCATAACACACTCGAATTTCAGGTTTAATTCCACTATCGACAATACGTTGAGTATCTCCTTTAAAGTGACGATGATAACCATTTGGGCCCAAAACCCATAGGTCATAACGGCCTAAGTTATCTTTTAAAGCATCCCATTCATCATCTAAGGTTTTATTCGGCTCTACAATATAACGCTTTGGAATACGGTCGAGATTGAGCTTGTCATACACATGAAAAACCGCCGCTTGCTGTCCCGTATTAGAGAAAATCAATTGCACCTTTCCATCTGCTTTACAACGTGCACTGGTATGCAGCTCATAAGGCAATGCGCGTGAAAGACGTATTCCACTTTGCTGAATCGGTAATTTGCTATCTGTTGGTACTGGAACAGCAGGTAAAGTTTCTTGATTTTCTCTTAATTCGTCTGCTTGTAAACGTGTTTGTTTACCATTGAGCGGCGGCAAAACATCTGCATTTGGTGTTTTAAAGTTAAATGCACTGGTTAAATCACCACACACCGCACGGCGATATGGACTAATATTTGACTCTTTTACACCAAATCGTTTTTCTAAAAACATCAGCACAGATGTATGGTCAAAAACTTGAGAGTTGACCCAACCACCGCGGCTCCATGGAGAAATCACATATAACGGAACACGAGGCCCCGGCCCATAAACGCGTCCATCAGGTGTAGGCTGAGAATGGCTACCCTCTGGTGCAGCATGATCAAAATATTCATCCTGCATATCGGCACTGCTTAATGTTGACTTCCCTGCGTATTGACCATTTTTAAGTCGAGAGGGCGCAGATGGTGATGGTACGTGGTCAAAATAGCCATCATTTTCATCAAAATTGATAATCAGTGCTGTTTTACTCCAAACTTCTGGTACAGCAGTTAATGCATCAATAATTTCTTGAATAAACCATGCGCCTTGAACTGGGCTTGAAGGGTCTGGATGTTCACAGTAAATTGACGGCGCATTAATCCAAGAGACTTGCGGCAATTTCCCTTCACGAATGTCTCGTTTAAAAGCGTCGAGATATTCTTCTGGTTTATTGCCAGGTAAAGTATTTGCAATGCCCTTATATAATGGATTTTTGGCATTATCAGTCGCAGCATCATAAGGTTTATACGGTAATTTTTGTCCCGTGTCGGCATACGGTTTGTTTGGTTCACCACCACTTGCAACCGGATAACCAGACACAATATTTGCCTTTCTAAATGAGCGGAATGCACCAAGCATGTTATCGCCCCATTCATCTGGCATATTTTGATAACAAATCCAGTTTACACCGGCTTCTTCCAAACGCTCGGCATAGGTCTTCCACGTATAACCACGATCTGCCGTGGCTGGGTTACCATCAATCCAGTCCCATTCATTATTTACGAATGATCGCTTGGTAGGTGTTGCCCCATTTGTACCCGTTAAGTGAAAAGACCGATTCGCATCTGTTCCAGTGTGCATAGAGCAATGGTAGGCATCACAAATCGTAAAGGCATTTGCAAGCGCAAACTGATATGGAATTTCTTTTTCTTTAAAATAGCCCATTGATATATCGGTTTTATGGGCTGGCCAATTCGCCATGCGTCCATTGTCCCAAGCCAACTGACTGTCATTCCATGTATGCGGCGTGCCATCCGCACGCTGCGCATTATTGGCTGTACCATCTAAATGAAATGGCGTTAAAACTTGCCCGTTATTTCTGAGTTGCTCCCATACACGACGGCCACTCGGTAGAGGAATCGTAAAACGGTCGGCAAAACCTCGAACGCCTTTTAATGTTCCAAAATAATGGTCAAAAGACCGGTTTTCCTGCATTAAAATAATAACGTGTTCGACGTCTTGAATTGTGCCTGTTTTATTGTTTGCAGGAATTGCCAAAGCTTTTTGAATACTAGATGGGAAAGCCGCCAATGCCGCAGCACCAAAACCCATATTTAAAGAGTAATTTAAAAATTTACGACGTGTAATCATGATCAGGTTCTTTTTATTATTTAAGTTTAAGGGGCGCAGCGCATTACAGGCTTCTTACCTGCATCTGGTGCATTTGAATTATCATTTGAAGAGTCGTTACAACCACTCAGCAAAAGTGCGCTGATCAATAAAAAATATGAATATTTAAAGGGAATAGCCCCTGCACCCTGCTTTTTCATGTCTATGTTCAATCCATTTAAAATCTAAAATGGCTAACATAGAAAAGTACAATGACAGTGACGTGACCTGAATGTTTCAATCCCGTGAAAAAGCATGGAATTGTATAATTTCCAAGCTCATCACAAGACTAAAAAGTTAAGGCTTTAATTGAATATTTTGTAATTCGCCATCAAAGGTCTCTATTAAGCTTTTAATGACTGGCTGTTGTTGTAATAACTCAGCTGCTCTTTGAAAGGCTTTTTCTTTACGCGCACTTTGAATGATATATGGTGTAGCCGTATTTACAGCACCATATTCAACTGTAAATTGGGTATCAGGCCATTGCTCATTTAATGCATCAATAAGACCTTGTTGTAATTGAGTCAACATATTTTCATATTCTTGAGGAATATGGAAAACTGTATTGCCACCAATTTGACCTGTCATCACGCCATGCTGAGCAAGCTCTTGAACGGCTGGAGAGAGTTGACTAGTTCTAAACCAATATTCCCATTTTGCTAGTGTCCACTCGCCTTCTAAGGTTTGCGTGGTTAGCTTCAAAATATCTTGAGGCATAAGCTGCCCGTTATCAGTTGCACTAATTTCTTTTACAACTTCAACCTTCTCACTCGCATCTGAGGCTTCTACCAGTAACGGTTGCTGGACAACGGGTTCTAAAGCTAACTCATGAGTGACAGCTGTATCTTGGGCAAGTGAAAAATCAGCGCTAGGCGTTTCAAATAAACCTATAGGCTCAGCAGTGAAAGCTGGTTCAGGTTCAATATTTTTAGCGATGGTTTCAGCCTGAACTTGTCCTAACTTTTGCTCTGGTACTGGAATGAAATCTTCTTCCAAAACATTACTTGTTTCTTGAACAGACGCTGACTCAAATCCGATTAACTCATCACGATTTGGATCAAATACCATTAAATCCTGATTAGGTTCAGGTTCAGGTTCAGGTTCAGGTTCAGGTTCAGGTTCAGGTTCAGGTTCAGGTTCAGGTTCAGGTTCAGGTTCAGGTTCAGGTTCAACCATAGCGGGTTGGCTAATAACTTCAACTGGCTGCACAGCACTAACAGGAGCAATATCTTGGGCTGTTTGTTGAACTTGCTGATTCACCACAACTTGCTGATTTTGTTGAACAGGCTCTGACACTACAACTTCATTAGGCGCTAAAGGACGGAATGCCAATAAGCGTAAAATGCACATTTCAAAACCTTGTTCTTGCGTCACGGCAAGCTGTAGGTCAGATCGCCCTTTACATGCAATTTGGTAATACAGTTGTAAATCCTGAGCAGAAATCAGCTTGGACAGTTGCATGATTTTGCGATTGATTTCATCGCTATATTTCAAACTCAAATCAGGCAGATATTGCAAAATTGCCAATTCATGCAATGTCGAAATCAACTGATCAAGCACAAGTGAAACATCGAGCGCTTGATGTCTAAATTGCAATAAAAGCTGACTAACTTTTTCACGTTGGTTCTGATGAATCGCTAAAATCAAATCATAAATAATGGTGCGGTCAATTAGACCAAGCATTTCTTTAACGTCTTGATGCTGTACAGCACCCTGACCATAGGCAATTGCTTGGTCGGTTAAAGATAATGCATCACGTAATGAACCTTGAGCAGATTCGGCAATTTGCCAAATTGCATCTTGATCAGTAACAATCTGTTCTTTTTCAAGAATTGCGCCAAGATGCTTTGTAATTTCATCAACAGCTAAAGGGCGCAATGTAAATTGCAAACAACGTGAAATGACCGTAATCGGCAGCTTTTGTGGATCAGTCGTTGCAAATAAAAATTTAACGTGTTCTGGTGGTTCTTCTAATGTTTTTAATAGCGCATTAAAGGAATGCGTAGATAACATGTGTACTTCGTCAATCAGATAAACTTTAAATCGCCCTTGCGTTGGCGCATAAGGAACGTTATCTAAAAGTTCACGCGTATCTTCTACTTTTGTTCTTGAAGCGGCATCAATTTCAATCAGATCAATAAAACGACCTTCGTTTACCGCTTTACAAGTTGCACAGACTTCACATGGCGTAGAGGTCACACCTGTTTCACAGTTTAAACACTTGGCTAAAATACGTGCAATTGTGGTCTTCCCCACACCACGCGTTCCTGTAAATAAATAAGCATGGTGTAGACGACCGCGTTCCAATGCACTGCTTAATGCACGAGAAACATGGTTTTGCCCCACTAACTCATTGAAATTACGTGGACGGTATTTTCTAGCAAGTACTTGATACATGTATGCTCCTTGTTACAGGTATAAGCATACTTTGTTTTTAAAAGAGAGTGAACGCATAAAGCTCATATCCGTACAGATAAACTGCGAACTATACTCTTTTCGCATCCAAACCATTTATTTGACTAAGGGTGATCATGATGTAACTCCTGATCAGTGACTCCGTCATCCATCGTTTGGACCAACCCAACTCCATCCTTAATTTCAGCCGAATAATTTCCTTTCTCGGTAAAAATTTGCATGATCGTATAGTGGTCTTTTTGACTTTGGGTGATAGTAAAGAAATTCTGATTTGGATCTCCCTGATCAAATTTCCCAGTCCACCGAACAATATCTTGATCAATAGGCTCAATCTCAACAATTTTCCCTGTGCGATTAATGCCATATTCCAACATTTGAAACTTAACAGTATCGCCTACTTTTTTGAGCTCAATCACGTTTGGATCATACTTAATCACCATGCCTTGTGCATTTTTAATCAATGGAAAATTAGCATTAGAAGGTAATTGATCTTTTTCTATTTCATTAAAAACAATTTGTTGTTTGGACAACTTTTCTTTCTCTGATGGGCTCAGATTTATTGTATTTTGACGAGCAAAACCATTCTGACTTTCAACTCGCTTTAAGCCAGCTTCATCTTTATGACTATTTAAAGATGAAGTTAAAGCAGAAGAACTCTGCTGTGAAAATGCGAGCCAGATGAGAACCGCTAGCGCCAAACAAGCGATAGCAGTTCCTATTAATAATTTATTTTTTTTCATTATTTACGGCTAAAAATAGAGATTAGTTATATAGAGAAATTTTCTGTGCATTCAGATTAATGACACTGACTGCATCAATTTTTCCTTCTTCACCCAAACGAACACCATATTTAGGGTTATATAGATACGGGCTAGAGTAAAAATTAATATTATTACCTCCCATCGCAGTACTTCCTAAAGGATGGGCAAAGCCTGAGCCAATATTGGTTGAACCATTATGGTACAGACCAAGATTATGTCCCACCTCATGGCGCATCGCAGCAAAAGAACAACCGGCAATATCATTTGCACCAATCATGTTATATGAAGATGCATTAATCCATGCCCAGCCACAACCGCCATCGCCTGGTTCATTGCCTTGATAATAGACACCATCAGCCAATACGCGTTTGCGTTCATTTTGTACGGTCGTGTCATCACGGCCAGTAGAAATCGCTTCTTTTAAAGTTGCAGCAGGTATTTTATAAGTTAAATAGCCCACATCTCTTAAGTAAAAACGTGCATTCGAATTTTCAGCAGTTAAATTCGTTAAATTGACACCTTCAATCATTCTGAGTTTTGCAGCGCTCTCTCCTAAAATTGAATTTACCTCTGGGCTAGAAACCAACAACATATCAACTGTGTAGCTATCTACTGACCAGCCTTGAGCAGTGTAAATAAAACGGCGGTTTTCACCATTTTTAATTGCTGTAGACAAACCATTGGCAGCATTAATATAGGTATCTGCCGATGCATTTGAAACAATAACGACTTTATCCCCAATTTGGGCTTTGGCTGGTAGTTGCAAGGTTGGCTGCCAATTTGAGGTAGAAAGTTTTACCTTTAAAACGGGCTGAGTCATATTCGGTAAAATTGCAGGAATTGTTGCCGACGAATCAATCACCTTTGTTGGCGAAGAGACTAGCTGCCAATATCCTTTGTCACTGACATACATAAACTCATATTGATCGCCAGTTTTAAGGGTTAAGGTTGCTTGGCTATTAATATTGGTATTATTAATTTTTGCAGACCAAGTCGCCGTAGATTTAATAACAATTCTATCCCGATCACTTGCAGTCGCAGGAAGAGTAAAATTGGATACCCAGTTCCCATCGCCAAATGAAACTTCTGTAAGTGGACTATTTACAGCTGCTAAAGATGTTCCAATTTGCTGAACATTTAACTTCTGCGGTTTTATATATTCTGGGACCCATTTCCCTAAAGCAGAATAATATTTAAACCAATATTCAGACCCATTTTTTAATAAAAAACTGCTTGGAAATAGTAAATTTGCTTTATCTATATTGGAGTCAGCACTGGCTGTAGAAACAATTTGTACGGTCGTACCATCGCGCACATCACTTGGTAATGCAATGGTTTGTGCCCATTTGTCATTTTGAATAAGTACTTTTTGTATGGATGCAGTTGTTAACGGTACAACTTCATAGTTAGCACCATTCGTAGGACTTACTGTTGCTAACTGAGCAATCCATTTATTTTGAGCAGTATTAAAGATGAATTGGTAAACATCCCCGCTATTTATCTTCAACACTTCTAACGGAATATTCGTATTAGAAGTATCTAAATAACTGCTATAAGCCGCACTAGAACGAATCGTAATTTTGTCTAAATTATTAGCACTTGCTGGTAAAGAGAGATTTTTGACCCAATTCCCATTTGCTAAAGAAAACTCTAAATCTGAATAACCAGATGGAATTGATCCACTATTATTATTCTGATTGGGTGAAAGTACAGTTGCTGCATATACAAGTGAAGATGCAACAATTGCTCCGATAATAAGTGATGTTTTTAATTTTAAATTCACAGCGGCCTCTTTTATTTGTTTTTAGATTTTTCGAGTAGCAGATTAACAAACCATTTTTTTACAGTCAATTTTTGATCAATTATTTTTTATTAAATTTCAATTACATGATCACTGAATCATTTTGAAATAAAAATATGAAACTTATTAAAGAATAATTTTTTTATGAGAATTAAATAACTAAAAATATTGAGATGAGGAAAGCTCTATCCATTTATGTGTATTTAAAAAATTATATTTATAACAAGAAAAAGAGAGAAATTTTTCTCTCTTTTTCCGCAACTGTTAAGCTTGTTTAGATCATTAACTCACTTTCTTTGGAAAACTAAACCAGACAAATACAGTTAAAAGGAAGAAACAAACAGCGGAGATTGTAAGCACCCAACTATGGGCATAGCTAAAAGCTTGCTGTGCAACTGCAATTAATTGTCCTCCCAAAGGACTTTCAATGTTAGATGCTAATTGCATGGTTTCACCAATCGAAATACTCGCTTTTTCAATTAAGTTCGTCGGGAGTTCCTCTGGCAAAATAATTGAGCGACTATAAAACCAAGACAACATTAGGCCAAAAATAGCGACACCTAAACCAGCACCGAGCTCATAGGCCATCCCTTCAATCGCACCTGCTGCACTTGCTTTGTTTGGTGGTACAGAAGACATAATCGCAGCAGTCGAAGCGAGTAAGGCAATCTCAATGCTAAAGCCTAAAAAGACCATACACGTCCATGCTAAAAAGTGATCGGTCGAAAAGTTAAGCTGGGCAAGACCCCAAAGACTAAAACCACTTATTAAAATCCCAACAGTAGATACAAGTCTAAGGCCCCATTTATTTAAGCAAATACCTGCTAATGGACCACCTAAACTAATTGCAATCATAAATGGAATAATAAACATGGCTGCTTGTAATGGAGAAAAACCATGCACAAACTGCAACTCTTGAGACAGGAGTAATTCAAACCCAACCAAAGCAATCATGGAAACAACAGCCATGACAATGCTGGTAGAAATGACTGGATGTTTAAACAACTCCAAATCAATCATTGGAGTCGTACTTCTTTTTTGGCTACGAATAAAGTGAATTAAAGCACTTACCCCAACCACAAACATCACGACTGTGAGTAGCGAGAAGTTGTACATAGCCGATTTGATTGAATAGATCAGACTTAAAATCGCCACAACCAGCACTAAAGCTTGGCCTAAATTAATTGGCTGGTCAGTTTTTTCTTCCTGTTTAGGAATGATCATTACAATCATGACCAGAACAACCAAAATAATTGGGATGTTGATGAGGAATACTGCTCCCCAATGGAAATGCTCTAGTAAAAAACCGCCAACTAATGGACCAAAAGCGGCACCACCACCCCCTACTGTAGACCAAAGGCCAAGTGCAAAATTCCTTTGCTTTTCTTCGGTAAAAGCATTTCGAATGCCCGATAAAGTTGCAGGAATAAGCATGGCTGCCCCTAGCCCTAAAAGAGCACGGGAAGCAATTAAGGCATAGGCTGTTGGTGAAAAAGCAGCTGCCAGTGAACCGACTCCAAAAATTGCGGTTCCAATGAATAATAATTTTTTAAAGCCAATACGATCACCAAGTGCACCCATTGGCAAAATTAAACCCGCCATAATCAGTGAATAAATATCAATGATCCATAAAAGCTGATTGGCAGTTAAATTGAGTGCAGCGCTTAAAGATGGAGTCGCAACATGCATAACTGTTGCATCAATTGTGACTGGTAAATATATAAGGACAATAATTGTCAGGATTAACCATTTCTTTTGCATAACGCTCTTCGATATCCAAAACTTGGACATGTGTTCAAATCACGGTTATTATATACACAATTGGACACTTGTCCAACTTTAAGTTTTAATGTAGTTTGTCTCGAATTCAGTCAGGTGATAGAAACATGGCCTATCTTAGTCGCGATCAACGCAGAGAAATGATTCTGCAAGCCGCCATGCAAGTTGCTTTGGCTGAAGGTTTTACCGCCATGACAGTGCGTAGAATCGCAACAGAAGCACAAACGTCTACTGGACAAGTTCATCATCACTTTTCTTCGGGATCTCACTTAAAAGCTGAAGCTTTTTTAAAGCTTATGGAACAGCTTGATGAAATTGAACAAACCTTACAAACAAATAGTCAATTTCAAAGACTCTTCATTTTATTAGGTGCAGAAAATATAGATAAACTTCAGCCCTACTTACGATTATGGAATGAAGCTGAACTCTTGATTGAACAAGATGTAGAAATACAAAAAGCTTATAATTTGGCCATGCAAAGTTGGCATGAATCTATTGTTCAAGCAATTGAAAGTGGAAAAAAGGACGGCGAATTTAAAAATATATCCAACTCAACAGATATTGCTTGGCGGCTTATCGCTTTTGTGTGTGGATTAGAAGGAATTTATAAACTGGGATTACAAGGTTTAGCTGAAGAAGATTTTAAACGTCATACAGAAGTGATTATTCGCCTAGAACTTTTTTAGATAGGCTGGCTGGCATTTATTAGAAATACCAGCATGTTTGAAAGTACAGAATTTAGAACCAGCCTTTGCGGCCTTTTAAAATTTGGTCGGTGCAGCGTAAGGCTTCTTGAGTAAGCCCCCACAAACGATAGTCACCCGTTATTGAACCAACCTGAAAGTTATGGGTATAAGCAAAACTAAGATCACGTTCAGGATCACACCACGCACCTGAACCATTGTAGCCAATATGTCCAAAGCCATTTTTAGCACGCTTACCCATGGTAATAATACGGTGATAACCTAAACGCCAATTCATTGGAATCGGCATAACCCGATCACGCGCGTAACTTTGGATGGTACTCAATTCTTTAAATATCTCTGGACGAATCAGTTGTTGCCCATCCCATTCCCCTTGGTTTGCAAGCATTCCATAAATTTTTGCCAGGCTATTTGCAGTGAAAGCACCATTTGCTGCCGGAATAACGGCTTGCAACCCTTCATCACTAAAAAAGCTAAAATGCTTCATGCCTTTAGGAATCATGGCATCTTGAAAATCTTGAGGGTTTTGTCCCGTCCATGTAATCATTTTTTCTGAAAGTGAACTTTTACGTGGTTTAGAGCTTTTCTTCTTCTCAGATGACGCAGATACAGGTTTAATTTCTGGTTTCGGTTGAATAATTAAACGTGCTACACGATCTAACTCGCTGGCCGGTACACCAAAATATGCCCCATCTAAATCCAGAGGTTCAACCAGATATTTTTGCATGAGTTGAGCTAAAGACTGACCAGTAGCCTTTTCAAGCACCCCACCAACAAGCCAACCAAATGTTAATGCTTGATAAGCATTGCCCTCTCCCGCGGCAAATCTTGGTTTAACAGCCGCGACCATATCTAACATATGTGGCCAGTCGAGCATTTCTCTCGCACTTTCGATGGTATTTCGAATATCAAACATACCGCTTTGATGGCTCAGCACATGACGCAATGTCATTTGCTCTTTACCATTTTGTGCAAATTCGGGCCAGTAGTTCGCAATCGGTTTGTCGTAATCTAAAAAACCTTCACTTACAACAATATGCGCTAAAGTAGCAAGTACACCTTTCCCTGTAGAGTAACTAACTGCTAGTGTTTCTGGCTGCCAAGCTTCAGTTTGTGATTGAAGACCCGTGTAAATATCGACAACTTTTTGGCCTCTAAAATAAACTGCTAATGCAGCTCCCCCTTGATCTGTTCGCGCATCTTGAAAGCGGCTGAACTGGTGAGCTAAATCAATAAAACGTTCATCTAAAATACCGTGATAGTTCTGGGTATCGGCCAATAAAATATCTTTAATCACATGAGTTTCCTTGCATTTTTTGTTATTTTGCTTAAAGCAGCCTAAACATTTGTTGAGGCTGCTGATATTTTTATAATGCTTTTACAGTTCCTGCAACATGCGGTTTCTGAGATTTCACATTACGAATCAAGAAATCAGTCTTTTTATCTGCATTTGCAGTTAAAAACTCAACTTTTGAGGGTAAGAACATTGGTAGCTTAAACCACACATCTGCTTCATAAGCATTTGGTAGTTCAAGGTTCGCTAATGCTTTAGCTTTGCTCCACATGCCATGCGCAATTGCTTGTTTAAAGCCAAAAGCTTTTGCAGTAATGGCATGAATATGAATTAAGTTGAAATCACCCGACACTTTCGCATAACGGCGGCCTGTGTTTTCTAAAATATCCCACTCTGCCTTAGGTACATAAGCTGGTACTTGTTCTTCTTTGGCTTTTTCGCCGACTCTTTTCTCGACTTTTTGACGAGATAAATAGGTTGTCACGCCTTCCATTACAACTTCATTTCCAACTTTTGCCGTGGTAATAAAGTCAAACTGAACACCTTTATCATGCGGTTTTAGTTCTCCAAATTTGCATGACAATGTGAGTTTTTCAGTCACACCAATTGGTCTGGTCTGTTTAATCTGGTTACGAATATGGACTAAGCCTAAAATCGGAAATGGAAATGCTTCTGCTGTCATCATGTGCATTTGCAAACTTTGCGACAACACAGCCAAATAAATTGCGGGTACAAAGCCATTATTTTTAAAGCCACATACTTCGTTATAAGCTTTTAAATGTTGCTGATCAATTTCAAGGCTATCTACCACGTATTCAACTTGTGGCAAGATTTTAGGACCTTTAGGCTTTTTAAAGATTAAACCTTGCACAACTTTTGGATAAGCCAATGCCGCTTTTGGTAGCTGGCTAAAATGACGAGTATTCATACCTAACCTTTTATAATTTATAGATTCTCGAATAAAAAAGGGATGCCCAAGCACCCCCTATTTTTAGCTAAGAGTGCTTAAGCGCCTAACAAGCTTTGGCCACATACACGAACCACGTTGCCATTTACGCCTGTAGAAGCAGTTGATGCAAACCATGCAATCGTTTCTGCCACATCAACAGGTAAACCGCCTTGTTGCATTGAGTTCATACGGCGACCAGCTTCACGAATTGCAAAAGGAATCGCAGCTGTCATTTGTGTCTCGATAAAGCCAGGCGCTACCGCATTAATGGTAATACCATCTTTCAATATAGGTGCAGTAAATTTCACCAAGCCAATTACACCTGCTTTAGAAGCAGCATAGTTTGTTTGACCAAGATTACCAGCAATACCACTAATTGATGATACGCAAACAATACGGCCATTTGCATTTAGACCATCGTTTTCTAACAAGTAGTCATTTACACGTTCAGCAGCAGACAAGTTAATGTTGATCACTAAATCCCAAAGCTCTGGCTTCATATTAGCCAAAGTCTTGTCACGAGTAATACCCGCGTTGTGGACGATAATATCTAAACCGCCTTGTTTTGCCGCAGCAGTTTTAATTTTTTCACCAGCATCAGCAGCTGTAATATCAATTGCCAATGTAGAACCGCCAATGTCAGCAGCTACACGGTCAAGGTCAGCTTGTTGTTGAGGTACATCTAAACAAATGACATGTGCGCCATCACGTGCTAATACATGCGCAATTGCTTCACCAATACCACGGCTTGCACCTGTTACCAACGCAGTTTTACCTGCAAGTGGTTTTGCCCAATCAACATCGATAACATCTGCTTTAGAAACGCGAATAACTTGACCAGACACATAAGCAGAACGCGGAGAAAGTAAGAAGCGTAAAGTTGACTCAAGGTTCGCAGCAGCGCCTTCATCTACATATACAACTTGAGCAGTAATACCCTTTTTAAATTCTTTACCTACAGACTTAATAAAACCTTCAAGTGCACGTTGGGCAATTGCCTGTTTTACAGTTTTTGCAGTTTCTGGTGTTGTACCAATCACAATCACACGGCCAGAAGTTGCAACTTGACGTGCAATTGGGTTAAAGAATTTATAAAGCTCATTTAATTGTTCTGAGTTTTGAATTCCAGACGCATCAAATACCACTGCTTTGAATTTTGATTCTTTATCGCCAGCATTAAATGGACGTAAATTTAAACCGACTTTTGCAGCTTCTTGTTGTAATGCGACATTATTGCCTACATAGCTGTCTGCATGAATATTGCTAAGTACTTGTGCAATCGCACCAGACAATACACTTGACGGCGCCGCGCCAACCAATACTGCCCCATTCACTACCGGCTGAGCATTTTCAAAACGCTCTAAGGCTACAGGTGATGGTAAACCCAAATTTTTAACAACGAATTTACCAATTGGAGATTGTGTAAATGCTTGGTATTGATCAGTCATGATTATTATCTCTCAAAAAAATGATTTTCTACGACAGGCTTCATTATGTTAGGAAATGCGGAGAAACAATATGAAAGCAGTCGTTCATTAGAGTCATCCCAAATCATACTTGAGTTGATCTTTTGATGTCTTGACCTGAATGCTATCTACAATGTCATTCTAGTCAATACAGGTCTATTTGAATTGTGTTAAGGTAGCGTATAAGAATATCGTTAATATGCTTGGAAAAGCCTTATGAGCAAAA
>Ga0308156_1001415_pt1 | contig 28502 bp, 25 predicted proteins | sample PhyAR2_FD_201041 | JGI IMG/M metagenome (GOLD analysis project Ga0308156, IMG submission 201041) | Phyllosphere microbial communities from UC Gill Tract Community Farm, Albany, California, United States - DLSL A.R2 | ecosystem: Host-associated > Plants > Phyllosphere > Unclassified | place: USA... | reverse complement strand
CATCAATGTTCGTTTTGTTCGTCCCGAAGGAAATCATGCGATTCTCCCTGTTATTTATTATCTCCATGGCGCTGGCTGGGTCTTCGGCAGTGCCGCAACTCATGATAAATTGATCCGTGAATTGGCGGTACGAACCAACTCGATCGTCATTTTTCCTGAATACAGTCGTTCGCCAGAAGCAAAATACCCAACGGCGATCGAACAAAATTATGCGGTCTTGCAGCAATTACCGGGATTTGTCGATGTCAAAGGCTTAGACCTTAGCCGTTTGACCGTGGCTGGCGATTCCGTAGGTGGGAACATGGCGACTGTTATGACCTTGTTAACGAAAGCCCGTGGTGGCATTCCGATCGCACAGCAATTATTGTTCTATCCTGTGACAGATGCCCGCTTTGATACGCCTTCGTATGAAGCATTTGGCGAAAACTATTTTCTGACCAAAGAAGGGATGCAATGGTTCTGGGATCAATACACGACGGATGAAACACAGCGGAATCAAATTACCGCTTCTCCTTTACGAGCGACCAAAGAGGAGTTAGCCGATCTGCCACCAGCGTTGATCATTACGGGGGAAGCAGATGTCTTGCGGGGTGAAGGGGAAGCCTATGCGCAGCGTTTACGAGCAGCTGGCGTGGAAGTTACCCAAGCACGTCTGCAAGGAATCATCCATGATTTTGTGATGGTCAATGCGATGGATCAGACCCAAGCTGCACGAGCGGCCATGACACTGGCTGTCGGTTGGCTGACGGAAAAAAATGTCCCAGCAGAATAAAAAACCGACAAAAGAAGCTTATTTTTAGAGGTGTTCTGATACAGTAAAGGATTTATGGGGTGGAGCGATCCACTCCTTTTTTTGTCGGAAAAATGGAAAGACATACACCTGCAGTCTGAAGCAGATGCAAACGCTCTCTAAAAAACTACGTTTTTATAGTACAGATATTAATAAGTGTTTTTCGTTGATAAATAAATATAAAGTGCTATTATATGTATTGTGATTAATACAGTTTTCGAAAAGAGGTAATACAGTGAGTGCAAAAGGATCAGAAATCATTGTTGAAAGTTTAGAAAATCATCGGGTGCCTTATATCTTTGGGATTCCCGGTGCAAAAATCGATGGCGTATTTGATGTGTTGAGTGATCGGGGACCAGAGTTGATTTTGGCGCGACATGAACAAAACGCGGCATTTATGGCACAAGCAATCGGTCGCCTGACAGGAGAGCCAGGAGTCGTCATTGCGACAAGTGGACCAGGAGCCAGTAATTTAGCGACTGGGTTGGTCACGGCAACTGCCGAAGGTGATCCCGTCCTGGCACTAGCAGGCCAAGTGAAGCGTTCTGACCTTTCAAAATTGACCCACCAAAGCATGAATAATGCGGCATTGTTTGCGCCGATCACGAAATTCAGCAGTGAAGTCCAAGATCCTGAAACCCTTTCTGAAAGTATTGCCAACGCCTTTCGCATCGCAAAAACAGCGAAAAAAGGGGCGAGCTTTTTATCCATTCCTCAAGATGTGACAGATGGAACCGTTCAAGGGGCAGCGATCAAACCACTATCTTCGCCTAAATTAGGCAGTGCCGATGCAGAAGATATCCAGGCACTCGTCGATCGGATCAAAGAAGCCAAACTGCCTGTCTTACTCTTAGGAATGCGGGCTTCAGGCGTGAAAGAAACACAAGCGATTCGTCATTTAGTTGCAAAAACTGGGTTGCCTGTCGTAGAGACCTTCCAAGGCGCTGGGATCATTTCTCGTGAATTAGAAGAGCATTTCTTTGGCCGCGTCGGCTTGTTCCGCAATCAGCCTGGTGATATGCTGTTGAAACGCAGCGACTTAGTGATCGCTGTGGGGTACGACCCGATCGAATACGAAGCTCGCAACTGGAATGCGGAAAAAGATGCCCGCGTGATCGTCATCGATGAAGTACCGATGGAGATCGATCCATTTATGCAGCCAGAAGTTGAACTGATGGGCAGTATCGCGAAAATTATTGAACAACTATCAAAAGCCATCGATCAGTATCACTTGACCGAAGACGCTCAAAACTATTTAACGACGCTGCAAACCAAACTCAATGAAAAACCAGCGGATGTCGAAGGCAGCAACAATACCTTGCATCCCCTGGAAATCATTGATGCTTTGCAACAAGAAGTGACCGATGACATGACGGTGACGGTGGATGTCGGCAGCCACTACATTTGGATGGCCCGTCATTTCCGCAGTTATGAGCCACGGCATCTGCTCTTTAGTAATGGCATGCAGACTTTAGGGGTAGCTTTGCCATGGGCGATCGCGGCAGCGCTCGTGCGACCAAATACTCAAGTGATCTCTGTATCTGGCGATGGTGGCTTCTTGTTTTCTGCCCAAGAGTTAGAAACAGCCGTCCGTTTGAAACAAAACATCATTCACTTGATTTGGAATGACGGTACCTACAATATGGTGAAATTCCAAGAAGAAATGAAATATGATCGTGCTTCTGGGGTTGATTTTGGACCAGTTGATTTCGTGAAATATGCCGAAGCGTTTGGTGCCAAAGGCTTACGGGCAACCACCAAACAAGAATTGATGGCAGCCATCGAAGAAGGCTTTGCAACGGATGGTCCAGTGATCATTGATATCCCTGTGGATTATTCAGACAATGCCGATCTTGGCAAAACGATCCTACCTGATCAATTTTATTAAGACCAAAGGAGCATCAAGATGAAAGTGAAAAACAAAAGTTATTTATATCAGCATGGCACCCTAGGTGGGTTGATGCAGGATTTAATGGATGGCACGGAGCAAATCGGAAAAATGCTTGAATATGGCAATTTTGGGATTGGTACTTTGGCTGGTTCCAATGGTGAAGTGATTATTTTAGATGGTGAAATCTACCATGTAGACGAGTCGGGCAAGGTACAAGTGCTCCAAGGAAATGAAGGAACCCCCTATGCGGCAGTCGTTGATTTTTCTGCGGCGAAGCACCTGCAGGTCAGCCAAGAAATGACCGATGAAGAAGTGAAAAACCACGTCCTGACAGAAGTCAGTCCGAATTTGTTTTCCGCTGTCAAGATTCATGGGGTATTTACCAAGATGCACGTCCGCGTTGCCCCAAAGCAAGAAAAACCGTACCCAAAATTCATTGAGATCATCCAGCATCAGCCGGAATTTCAAGCAGAAGATATCAGCGGCACGATCGTCGGGTTCTTTACCCCGTTGTTGTTCCACGGTGCTGCGGCCGCCGGTTTCCATTTGCATTTTATTAGTGATGATCGCACATTTGCTGGTCATGTCTTAGACTTTGAAGTGGCAGCTGGTGAAGTCGAATTGATGGAACTAGCCGAATTTCGTCAGCATTTTCCTATCGACAACCAAGACTACTTGCAGCGGGAGATCGATGTCGCAAAAATCGCCAAAGATATTGAAGCTGCCGAATAAGTAGCAGGCAGCAAAAAATAATTGATCGCCAGTAGAGTGGTCTCGGATCGAATGGAACGCAAAGCAGCAGTGAAGCCAACGCTTCACTGCTTTTTTGTGCTTCCTTTTATTCATGAGGCTTGCTGCAAAACCTGGATACTTCGATAGAAAAATTGGGAAATGGTCAAAAATCTGAATTAATTCTTATTTACGAGCAAATAAATTGATATATTTTAAGAATAATGATAATTTTTGTACTAATTAGAAGTATTTTGTTGAGAGTAATTGCACTTGACTGATTTTATAGAGAAAAGAGGAAAGATATGAAAAAAAAGTTGACGACTGCGCAAGGAGCCAGTGTAGCGGATAACCAGAATTCTTTGACGGCGGGGCGCCGTGGACCAGTGTTGATTCAAGATGTCCATTTGCTAGAAAAACTGGCACATTTTAATCGTGAGCGGATTCCCGAACGGGTCGTTCATGCGAAAGGTGCGGGGGCTCATGGGGTCTTCCGAGTAACAAACGACGTAACGATGTACACGAAAGCGGCGTTTCTTTCAGCCATCGGGAAAGAAACGGAGATGTTTATTCGCTTTTCAACGGTTGCCGGAGAACTAGGGTCTGCGGATACGTTGCGCGATCCTCGGGGGTTTGCGGTTAAATTTTACACGGAAGCGGGGAATTATGATCTCGTGGGCAATAATACCCCGATTTTCTTTATTCGTGATCCGTTGAAGTTTCCTGATTTTATCCATACCCAAAAAAGAGACCCGCGAACGCACTTGAAAAATCCAGAGGCGGTATGGGATTTTTGGTCCCATTCACCGGAATCCCTCCATCAAGTCAGCCTGTTGATGGGGGATCGGGGCTTACCGGCAACCTTTCGTCATATGCATGGGTATGGGAGCCATACATTCGCTTGGCTCAACGCAGAGGGAGAACGCTTTTGGGTGAAATATCATTTTCGGACGGATCAAGGCATTATGAACATGAGTGCGGCACTCGCAGCAGAACTTGCGGGAAGCAATCCTGATTATCATATTGAAGATCTATATAAAGCGATTGAGGCAAAGGAGTATCCTTCTTGGACACTCTATGTTCAAATCATTCCCTTTGAAGAAGGTTGGTCAGCTGCCGTCAATCTTTTTGATGTGACCAAAACAGTCTCACAAAAAGACTATCCGCTCATTGAAGTGGGACGAATGACTTTGAATCGCAATCCAGAGAACTATTTCAACGAAGTCGAGCAAGTCATTTTTTCACCGGGCAATATCGTTCCAGGGATTGATTTTTCTCCGGACAAACTATTGCAAGGTCGGTTGTTTGCTTACGGTGATGCGCATCGTTATCGAGTTGGACCCAACAGCAGCCAGTTGCCGATCAATGCGCCAAAAGCGCCTGTCCATAATCACCAACAGGACGGTTTCATGAATACCAAAACGAATTCTTCAGGGATCAATTATGAACCGAACAGTTTCGATGGCATCAAAGAAAACCCGCATGCCAAGGGCATCCACTATTCGTTAGAAGGAGAGATCGGTTCCTTTGATTACGATGAAGACTATTATAGCCAAGCAGGTGATTTTTATCGTTTGCTCTCAGAAGAAGAACGAACACGTTTAATTCAAACGATTGCGGGAAGTTTGGGACAGGTTCAAAATCAACAGATCAAAGAACGGCAGGTCATGCATTTTTACCGTGCGGACCCAGAATACGGCAGACGAATCGCTGAAGCGATCGATGTGAACATTTAAGAAAGGAGGAAAAAGAATGTTACTTTTACATGTAGTTTTTGGTCTTTTATCTTTTGTCGGAGCAATGATGCTGGGGGTGGCCTTTAAAGGGCAGCTGCGAGAGCTTTCAAGGCTTCAGCAATGGGCAGTCGGTTTGAGTTATACGGGCACGCTGTTGACGGCGATTTTGGGGATCTTGTCTGCATCTTCTCATCCAATCATCGTACTCATGACCCTCGTAGGCGCACTGGCTTTTACGAAACGGACATTTTTAAGTGCAGATCAATCCAAAGAGCAATGATTGCTGATAGTAGCGGCGTAGAAGGAAAAAGCGTACTTGATTCATTGGAAAAGTCCCATATAAAGCTGCTTCCACTAAAAAAGAACAGCTTTATATGGGAGGATTAGTCAGGCGTTCGTTTAAAGGCGACAAGGAAATATCAATTCTCTTTCTTTGGAGAAGCGGCGTGAATGATTGGAATTACTACGTATTATCAAGAACGACCAACCGCAAAATTCTCGGATTGATTCGATTCAAAAGATAATTCCAATCGGCAGCGTCGGGTATTGATTTTAATAAGACACTTTCAACATCCAGTAAGTATTCAGTGGCGTATTCGGAGTAGTTAGTAATGAGAAAATTAATGTTTTTTTCTTTTAAATACTCGTGGGAGAGTTCGTTTGAATCAGGGTAGTACATTTCATGATAAACGCCAAGATATTTTCGGATAATACTTTCGGCGTACTCACAAACATACTCGTTACCTTCAAAAATAACAGCTATAGTTCTCCGTGTGCCCCAATTCTCTTCAATGATGGCTTCCATGTGGAAGGTGAGACTTGCACAAAAATCATCCAAATGGTCGAAAGAATAGAGTGTTTTCACAAGAGGATGTGAGAGCAAAAACTGGCGATTTTTTTTATATTCAGCCGCAAATTTTTCTTTGACGAAAGCATTCAAATCATCGATGTTGACGTTCATCGTTGGCGATAACAACTCACGAAGCTTGAAAATAGTGAAGAATGACTCTAACCAAAGCAAATCTTTTTGTTCATCAAAGCTGTTGCCGCGATTTTGGGCATAGAAATCAGCAGTGATCTGTTTGATCGCGGGCCAGTGGTTATAGTTAAGACAAAACACTTTGCTTGTTTCTAGATCGGTGTTGAGTTTGCGACGACAAATGATGCAAGTCAAAAGATAGATTGCTTCTTCTTGAGGAAACTCAAAGGTAAAATAACGCTGGATAATCTTTTTAAGGTCCTCATAATTTGAAAGTAAACCATTTTTTTTAACTAACTCGCTTAGTTCTGGAGAGGGGGCAGCAAGTAAACCGCGTTTGCTGCGCTCCACGCTAATATAAAGGATATAAGCAAAATAAGAAAACGAAGAGCTCTGTAAGGCCTTCGTTTCCAAAAGGTCAGTGATTTCCATCACCGCATCTTGTACATGGATCGAGGGAAATAACGTGTGGACATTAATGTCAGACTCGTAGTAAAAAAGACAGAAAAATTTTCGTATATCGATCTCCGAACCTGCCAAAGAGACGGGATCCGTTTTGATTTTTAAACAGAAAGGGGATAAAAATGGCTGTATTTTCCGGAAGTAGCTGATCAGCGCTTGTTCAGAAATATTAAGCGTTAAGCTCCAATCAAAGAGGGTTTGCTGCTCATCATAAAAAATACTTTCTAAAATCTGGAAAATCGGTTCATCTTTTATCAATTCTTGCTTTTGCTTTCGATACCTATCATGATCGATTTCTTCAAAAAGATACCCGATTTTTGCTGTATGGATCGCCATAGCCCCTTTAAAATACTCTCGCAAGTTAGCAATGTCAGTAATCAACGTACGCGTACTGCTCTCGGTCACTTCAGCGAGTTCTCCCAGTGTACGGGAGGGACTTTTCTCAAATTCATTCAACAATTGCAGCCAGCGAATCAACGTACGATTTCGCATGAATTTTAATTGAAATGTTTTCATGTCAGCCTCCGAAAAATAAGTTTAAATAATTATAGCATAATCATTTACACAGAGAATGAAACGTTCAACTGTTAGGCGTTCTTGCCACAGTGCCTTGAAGACTCTGACTACCAGCAGAACATTTCCGGGAATATCAATCGTTCACGGTAAGTATAGCAAGGACCTGAGAAACCAATTGCCAAAAATCATACATAAACTTGAGAAAACGAAGCGCTAATAGAAAGGCTCCAAACGCTAGATAAAAAGCTAATGAAGCAAGAAAAGACGATAAAAACACAGTTTTTCAACTGGCAGTTGCCCATTTGAAAAACTGTGTTTTTTTCTGATGACGCCAGAGGATCTTAGGCAACAGAAAGAAAAAGCTGCAACCCAGACTCGATAACGAATTGGATGCAAAACGTGATCCTTTACCAGTAGACCCATTCTTCCAACAACTCGTTCTCTTTGACAAGCACGGGAGTCATTTGCTTGAGTCGAAAAAACGAAGCGTAGTATAATAAAAGAGAATTGATATTTATTTACTATTTGGATGACAACATGTTTTTTTGATAGAGGTTGTTAAGTGAAAAAAGGAGAGAAAGGAAATCGCCTATGAAGCATTCGCAAAAAGGGGTAGCGCTTCTTTTGGTTTGCGGACAACTTTTAGCTGGTGTGCCAGTTTCAGCTGCGGTTGTTGCATCGGAAGGTACGATCGTTGCCCAAACATCAGAAACAGCTGCACAAGAAAGTGACAGTAGCAGCACAGCAGGGACGGTTGAAGAAACTGCTCCAGCAGGGGAAGGACAAGTGTCCGATTCGGAGCAAGGATCGGCACCTGTAGAAAGTGTACCAGAAGGATCTGAGACAGCGCCGGAGGGAACAGAGCAAACCGAAGAACCAAACCCAGATCCTCAACCGACGCCAGAACCGAACCCAGAGCCAGAGCTACCGAGTAAGCCAGAGCCTTCTCAGCCAGAAGAACCAACCCCAGCACCGAAACCAGAAAAACCAACACAGCCTGAAGCGCCCAAACCTGAGACGCAGCCAGAGAAGCCCCAACCGTCAAAACCTGTAGAAACGCAACCGACACCAGAAGAAAATAGGGGAGCAAGTCAAGAAACACCGGCGGCTGTGTCTCCGATCATGCCACCAAGTACCCAAGCACCAAGCGGGCCAAGTCAATCCGATCCTATAACGCAGCAAGGTAGCGAAACGAGCTGGACGGTCACACCAGTAAAAGAAGTGTGGGATTTTATCCAAGAAATCGGCGAAGATGCTCGGGAAATTGGCTTGAAAAATGATTTGTACGCTTCTGTCATGATTGCACAGGCTATTTTAGAATCAGGTGGCGGGCAAAGCAGACTGAGTCAGGCGCCGTACTTCAATCTCTTTGGTATCAAAGGAACCTATCACGGACAGGGTGTTGCCTTTCGGACACAAGAAGATGATGGTTCGGGAAATCACTACACAATCACGGCAACGTTCCGCCAATATACTGGGTACAAAGAGTCATTGATGGACTATGCTCGTTTGTTGAAAGAAGGGGTCGGACAGCAGTCTGATTTTTATAAAGGTGTATGGAAATCAGAAGCGGCTTCTTATCAAGAAGCTGCCCATTATTTGACTGGTCGGTATGCCACTGATACCGCGTATGATCAAAAGCTGACCGCATTGATCGAAGCCTATGCGTTGACCCGTTATGATCAGAAAAAACCTGATGTGACCGCAAGTGAGACGTATCTTTTTCCTGTTGAAAAAGCCGTTGTCACTTCTACTTTTGGCCCACGTTGGGGAAGCTTTCATCGGGGCGTTGACTTTGCCGCAGCGTTTGGGACACCCATCATGGCGAGTCAATCTGGAACGGTCATCCGTTCAGAGGTTCATCCTTCTTGGGGGAATTATGTAGCGATTCTCCATGAGGACGGGATGACGACACTCTATGCTCACAATCAACAGAACCTTGTGAAGGTTGGTCAACAAGTGGAACAAGGAGAAACGATTGCGCTCATGGGTAGTACGGGCAATAGCACAGGCGCACACCTGCACTTTGAAGTCAGTGCATCGCCTAGCTTGAGCCAAGCGAAATTGGTCGATCCAATCGCTTTTTTAACAAAATAAGGATTGCCGAAAAGAGAGTATCGTGGATACTTTCTTTTTTTGTCTTTTTCCAGCAATTTTTTGAGAGCAACGATTTTAATTTTTTTTTCATGAAAACCGAAAAAATGTTTAAAAAAATCGTGCATAGATTCTTTATAATTTTCACATAACCGTAACAGTTGCTAACCCATAAACTGGCGTGAACAGATCGGTCAGCCAGCAGCACAAATGGTAGGTTCGAATGCTATTGATGATGAGCGGAGAAGCAAAATCGTTACAGTTGTTACCCCTACGAATAAAAACTTGCTAACGAAGTAGGGGAGCGAATAATCAGGAAGTGCATCAATTATAAGTCTATTCCTTTTTTTCTAATCAGTATTGATCGTTGAAAAGAACTAACAAGAAATGATTAACCATAAAAAAGTAGAAGAGATAAATGAGCTGCTCTTTTTTTTTGTTAAACGAAAAGAATGTTTTACACAGTGATGCATAAAATAAAAAGAGGGGAACATTTTATGAGAATAAATAAAACGGATTTTGAGGCAGTGATGGCCAATAGCGAATTTTTAGACTATTACTGTCAATTATTTGAACAAAACGGTGAACGATCCGTCACAGATAAGCAATTAGAAAAATTACACTATTTGATTCAAAAGCAGGTGGCACTAACGATTCAAAAGAATGCGAGATATTCCTTTTTTACACAAACATACAAGCTGCCGCAAACACTCGTAAAGGATTACCAACTGTTAGCGGAATGTACCGAGAGGCTTTCAAAAAGAGAAATGGATCAGTTGATACCCAAACAATTTATTGAACAGGACTTTAATGTGCAGATGAAAAAAGTAAGTCAAGAAACGCAATATGAACAGCTTTTAAACATCATGACAGACACATTTAGACAAATAAAGAAAACATAGGTGATTTTCAACATAGCAGTTTTTTTCAAAATGAAGCAAATAATACAAAGAATTTTCTTATTCCTTAAGCAGAATCTGATGAAAGTAAAAGCGAAATCCTTGCACTATTTTTAATAGCCGATAAAATAATTGTTATAAGACAGTAGTCTGGACACAACGCTTTTTTTCATCAGTCTATGAAAAAACCGATTTTTTATGTAGGATGAAAACCGATATAATGAGACTGCTTAGGCGCCTTTCATGCGTAAATTAGCCGCAAAAAAGAAATTCTTAGTAAGGAGCTTATGTTTGAAAAATTTTCAATTGAGTTTTGTCACAAGCAAATCGACCGTCCGATGGCTGCAGATTCTAAGTGAATTTGAAAAAAATGAAATTTGCAGTGCCAGCCATTTGGCTGAAGTAACAAGTAGTACCACAAGGACGATTGGCAAAGACATCAGTCAGATTAATGATTATTTCTGTGGGTTGATCCTGATCACTTCCACCAATCAAGGCTATTCGTTTGAACTATTTGATTATTCACAGTATGAAAAGAAAAAAGCTTCGCTTTTAGCGAATGAACCGCTCTTTATTTTATTGGAAAATATTTTTATTGGAGAGTTAAAGACGATCGATGAGTGGGCGGACTGCTTGTTTTTATCCAAGAGTACCTTATCAAAATACTTGCAGCGCATTCATGAACAACTGGCACGTTTTGATCTCCAACTAGCACTAGATCCCCTGAATATCGTTGGACAAGAAGCAGATATCCGCAATTTCTTCTGTACCTTTTTCTATGAAACGGATAGCACACCCCATACTGTCTTTCCGCCAGCTGCGGTCCAACAGGCAGTAACGGAAATCGGCAGGATGTTTGACAAAAATAGTTATCACACCGTTTCGTTTTCACAATATACGTATCTACTTTATATTTCGCTTGAGCGATTTATGCAAGGCAAAACTGTGCAAATCAACGACGAATTGTACCACGCCTTGCGACACAGTATTCAGCTGATGCACTTTCAGCGAATCAATGGCATTATTGAAAAGTACTTTCAATGTCGATTGACGAACGATGAACTTATCTTTTTGTTTGTTAGTATTATCACAAAGAAAAAACTGCAAAATGTGATCGTCGAACAAAAGTTTTGTCTTTCTTATAATCATTGGACCGAGATTCGCACGTTGACCAACGAGTTTTATCAGATGTTGAATGTATCGTCGAAAAAGCCTAAAGAAGATCAGATTCTGATCGAATCCTTTTTTACTTCTGCCAAATTGAAGGAGTGCTTATCCACTTCGGCCAATCGTAATATTTATGATGTGAATGCGTTTATTAAGAAAACTTTTTCTAAGGAGTTTGCTGCTTACCGAGAGTTTTTAGAAAGTAGTTGCGAGTACCACACCCTTTATTCTGTGGAGTATCTGACGGATTTTTGTGCAAACTTAGTGATTTTTATCGAATCTGTTCGAGAACGTCATTGGTTTCCCCGAAAAAATATCGCCTTTATCTTCGAAGGAAATAACAATATCGTTCAGTACATTGAGGGCTGGTCCAACCGCTATTTTAGCCGATCCCATCAAGTCTTTTATCCTGACTCAGGGGAAGTCAATGCTCAATATTTAGAACAAAATACCATTGATCTGCTAGTGACGAACTATGCCGAGCATGCGACCGAATTTCGAGATATCGTTGAATGTATCGTCTTCAAAACGATCCCTTCTTCTTCTGACTGGAATCGGCTGCTTGAACGGATCAATCCTAACGTCACCCGCCAATTTGCCCTAAAAGACCTCTTCTAGTTTCCCATTCTGTTTTGACCTAAAGAGTTGCTAGAAAGGGCCTTTTACATGAAAAGAAAGCATTTTTCCTTCACTGCTTAGACAGTGAGAAGGAAAGATGCTTTCTTTTTTAATGGCTTGACTCTCCGCAGCTGTGCAGGAGTGTGGGGAGGGGAAGTGGGGAGTGCATCAGGTACGGATGCAAGCCTTTGGAACCAGCGGTTTTCAATTCAATCGATCAATGTGGGCGAAATCATTGAGCTTCACTTAAGTAAATCAAACTCCAAGGCGCCTTTTGGTTTAGCTGAAGACCGGTCAATTCCCGATAGAAACAGGTTTTGTCTTTGATCGTCAGCTGAATGATCTCTTCTTCCGTATACTCGTTTAGAGAAGAAATTTTTAAAACATAAAGTTCTTTTAGTATTTGCAGCTGTGCGTCGATATCTAATAGCAACGACATTTTTTCGAAAAAAGTACCCTCGTCTTGTTCATAGATCGCCAAGAATCGTTGGCGCAAAGAGAGATAAAAATTAAAGATTTTTGGGTGTGTATAAGAACAGGGCGAGTGGATAAATTCTACGTCAAAAAAGTTTACATATTCTTCGGCTGATTGGATCGTTTTTAAGTTCATATCAATACTCCTTATAAGTGTTAGGAAAGGGCGACAATACGTGTCATTATCAAAAAGAGTCACTGTTAAGCAATGTCTTACTGAGAAGGCCCTTTTGTTTTTTTTAATGATTGGGGGAAGGACTTTCGCTACATTCAATGTACAGGATATTCCAAATTGGCTCAAACGCGTTTTTTCGTAACCATACGAAGATTTGTTTTTCGCTGGTATTAAAGTCAAAAATGTTCAACTATTCTGATAATTGTTGTTATAAAAAGAATATTTTCGGAATGGGCGAAATGACTGGGTTTCCTTTCTTTTCCAGCAGGTTGTTTTTTCATTCGCTGAAATCATGGTTGAGAAAAAACAGCATCAGTTGACCGGTAGGCTCATCCCCGTCATTTTTTCAAAGGTGTGATACTATAGAATTATCTAGAAAAACGATCCTTTGATTCAAGTTGCCAATGCCAAAATAGTGCGAAGACACGCAGTTGCAGTGAGACGCAACCGTCTGTTTCGGTGAAAAGAATTGGCTAAATAGGGACGTTTATTAAAGCAAACGAGGAGCAATTCAATGAATGAGAAAAAAACAGTTGTAGTGATCGGCGGCGGACTTGGTGGTCTATCAGCGGCGGTCTCATTAGCCCAAAATGGCTTTGATGTATCATTATATGAAAAAAATCACCATTTAGGTGGCAAATTGAACCGACTGGAAACAAACGGCTTCGGCTTTGACTTAGGTCCTTCGATTTTGACGATGCCGCAGATTTTTGAAAAATTATTTACTGGCAGCAATCGCGATATGGCGGATTATGTTGCGATTCGCCGATTGCCATTGGAATGGCGCTCCTTTTTCCCCGACGGCACCAAGATTGATCTCTATGGCGATCTTGCCCGCATGGCAAAGGAAAACCCCCACTTGTCGGAAAAAGACATGGCAGAGTACCAAGACTTTTTGGACTATGCGCAAAAGATTTATGATATCACGGAAAAAGGCTATTTCGAGAAAGGCTTAGATACCACGAAAGAAATCTTGAAGTATCACGGCGTGATCAAAGCGCTGAAAGGCTTTGATTATTTCTCTTCCATGCATGATGCCATTCAAAAACGTGTCAGCAATCCGCAGCTGCAAGACATGCTGAGCTATTTTATCAAGTATGTCGGCTCGTCTCCTTGTGACGCCCCAGCCGTCTTGAACATGATGATCTACATGCAGCATGCCCAAGGTGTCTGGTACGTGCCAGGCGGGATGCATCGGTTAGCCGAAGGCATCGTTCGCTTAGCAAAAGAGATTGGTGTGACCTTCCACACGGGACACAAAGTGGAAAAATTGATCGTTGAACAGGAACAAATCCGTGCCGCTCGTTTGGATGATGGCACGTTGATCGAAGCCGACTATTTTGTTTCCAACATGGAAGTGATCCCGGCTTATGAAGAGCTGTTAGAAGAAGCGCCGACCTTTACTCAAAAACTGGAAGAAAAATTTGAACCAGCAAGTTCTGGTTTCGTCTTGCACTTAGGGGTCAAAACCTCCTATCCGCAACTGGCGCACCACAACTTTTTCTTTTCCAATGCCTCAAAAGAAAACTTTGATCAAAATTTCCATCAGCATCAGCTACCGGAAGACCCAACGATCTACTTGGTCAATGCCAACAAAACCGATCCTTCGCAAACAGTGGCAGGGCATGAGAACATCAAAATTTTGCCTCATATCCCTTATTTGCAGGATAAACCCTTTACGGAAGCGGAATACGATGCCTTTCGTGAACGGATCTTAATCAAGCTGGAAAACATGGGCTTAACGGATCTACGCAAGCACATCGTGTATGAAGACCGCTGGACACCTGAAGACATCCAAAAGAATTATTTGTCACATCGCGGCGCCATCTACGGCACGGTCTCTAATCGCAAGAAAAATCATGGCTTTAAACACCCGAAACACAGCGAACGCTACGACAATCTATACTTCGTTGGCGGTACGGTCAATCCCGGTGCCGGCATGCCGATGGTGACTCTCAGTGGACAGCAAGTCAGTGAGATGATCACCAAAAGAGAACACTAAGACAAGAAAGGATGATGACTGTGTATCTGCTGCTCGCTGGTATTTGCGCTGCTTGGCTGGCAGGCTGGCTGATTTTTTTCCGCCTGCCGACCATACCCACCCGCAAGGAGACAGCCGCATCCAAAGACTTGAAGGAGAGGGCAGAATTGTCGATCATCATCCCCGCCCGCAATGAAGCAGAAAACTTGCCGCAATTGTTGGCATCCTTGCAGCAGCAAACCCTCCATCCTGTGGAGATTTTGGTGGTTGATGACGGATCGGAAGATGAGACGATCGCCTGTGCCAAGGGCTTCGGTGCGACTGTCTTGCAAACCGCTGCTGATTCTGCTGGGAAAGCGGCGGCTTGCTGGTTAGGCGCCTCACAAGCGGCGGGCAAGTATCTATTATTTTTGGATGCCGATACCTTCTTTCTAGCAGAAGATGGCTTAGAGGGCCTTTTCGCTGCGTATGAGGAGCGATCGGGACAAGGCCTGCTCTCGGTGCAGCCCTATCATCAAACGAAGCGCCTGTATGAACAACTATCTGCCGTCTTTAATGTCATCTTACCTGTCGGGTTGAACCGTTTCTCTATCGTAGGCGAAAAACTCTCAGCCGGCGGCGCCTTTGGTCCGTGTATCTTGTGCAGCAAAACAGCGTACCTTCAAGCCAATGGGCATCAGGACATGCCACAAGGAATCTTAGATGATCTAGCATTAGCGAGACGCTTTAAGAAAAAACGCTTGCCGATCACCTTGTATGGTGGAAAAGACCTGTTGGCCTTTCGGATGTATCCAGCTGGTGTTCGTCAACTTGTTCAAGGCTGGACGAAGGACTTTGCCACTGCTTCGCAATTCACTCACCCTTTGATCATGGCGGGTGTCATCTTGTGGATCAGCGGCGGCATTGGGGTACTGGCGGCACCGTTTCTGATGGAACCGCTTTGGCTAGGACTGCTTTTTTATGCTGCTTATTTTGGACAAACTCTGTGCTTTGCTCGCCGTGTCGGCAACTTCAACCGAGTCTTGCTGCTTTTTTTCCCATGTTACTTTCTTTTTTTCCTAGGCTTATTTGGTTGGTCATGGATCCAAACCCATTTGTTGAAATCCGTGACCTGGAAAGGACGAAAAATCAATTTATAGGAGGCGATGTACATGCCGCTGATCACCTTATCTCCACTGCTCTTGCTCATTACAGACAGCTTGGCTTGGCTGCTGTTTCATCTAGGCATCTCGTTTGGCTTGCGCAAAGTCAGTGATGCTTTTTTTGAACGTCATGCCAACTGGTTCCGTTCTTTTGCCTTTGAAAAAGGCGGCAGAATCTGGGCGGAGGTATTTCGTATTCGTCAGTGGAAAGACAAATTGCCCGACGGCACTGTGATTGCCAAAAAAGGCTTTGACAAATCTCGCTTGGCTCAGCAACAAAAGGACTATCTGGAAAAATTCGTCATCGAAACACGCCGAGCAGAGCTGACCCATTGGCTGCTGATTGTTCCAGCACCGTTCTTTTTCCTCTGGAATCCTACGTGGGCGGGCTGGGTGATGATCGCCTATGCGTTATTGGCCAACTGCCCATTCATCATGATCCAACGCTATAATCGCCCCCGTTTGGAGCGAGTCTTGCGGAAAAAAGAAAAGCTTTTTGGTTAAAAGATATTTGAATTAAAGCTTAGACGGATTTGTCGTTCTAAGCTTTTTTGTATATAACTACTACTGTTTGTAAACCAAATATTCATTGTATTTTTAGTCTGACAGTGGTTGAATAAACTTTGTGGAAAAAATTGTGGGAAGAAAGTGAACGATGTGAAGAATACCGATAAAGAAAAACTTTATTATCTGTTGAAAGATTTTGACATGATAAGTGATCAACTAGCTCCTTGGTTAAAAGAAGAAAACATTTTTCAAATATTAAAGTTATCTAGAACAGAAATTCGACATAGTAACTTTTTAGCTTACTTGTTTAATCCAAAAGAAGGTCATGGAATGAAGGACTATTTTCTGAAATCATTTTTAAAAATATGTTTAAAAATGGACCAGTATGATTTTATTGGATTAGATTATTTTGATATTGTGCTAGCGGATTATGAAGATATAGAGATTTTTCGTGAGCATAAGGATATCGATCTTCTTTTGATATCACAAAAGAATAAGATGGTATTGTGTATAGAAAATAAAACGATATCACTCGAATCAAAACATCAATTAAATAAATATAAGAGTTATGTAGAAGAAAACTATAAAGAATATAATCGGATTTTTGTTTTTTTAACTCCAGAAGGAATAGAGCCTTCTGACGAAGAATGGTGTATAGTTTCTTACTATGATATCGCACTTATTTTGGAGCGATTATTAAAGCTGAATCAGCTAGAATCAAAAATAAGCTATATAATAAATGACTATTTAAACGTATTAAGGAGTGATCTTTTAGTGGATGAAAAACTTAGAGAGATATGTCGGAAAATATACGCAGAACATCAAGATGCATTAGATTTAATTTTTGAAAACCGCCCTGATAATTTAAGTTTGATGAGTGAATTATATATTGAGGCCTTGGCGGAATTAGCTAACGAAAAGAATGAGGAAATAAAGATTATTTCTACTAGCAAAACAATGATTCGATTCCAAACAAAGAGGCTGAATCAATTGTTTCCAGACTTGCCAGAAAATTTCCCCGGTGGATGGAATAACCACAAGCCTTACGGTATTGAATTGTACAATAAATCTGAATCTATTTCTGGAAGAATTAAGATAGCATTTACAGGCAAAATTGATCCTGATGGACGTCAAAGATTAGAGCGTATTCTTACAGAAGTAGATGGTGGTAGAAAAAGAAAAGATACTTGGGAGTGGTGGGGAACAGGGAATTGGAAAATTGCTGGTATCAATAACAAGTTTGTAGAAGATATTTTTATAATTGTTGCTGAAGAGGGTAGAGAAAAGATAGTAAGTAAAATTAAGAATAACTTAGAAAAAACGCTTATTCAAATTGATCAGTTCGTAGATAGGATAGAGGGTATCGCAGAAAAAACTCGTCTTAAATGATGTGTTTCATTTTCTGAAAAATTGGTGTTAATTTTTATGGGATGTGTCAAGACCATTCTTTGTACACTAAGGTCATTCAGAGGAAAGGGTGATCGTATGTCATCAGAAGGATGTGGGCAAATTTTCGACCTGCCTTTGCAGGCTGCTGCATTGGTTGGTCATATGTTTGTACAAGCACAAAGTATTTTTGTAAGTGTAGAAAAGAAGGAGGGATGCGCAAGATGATTGAAGATAGCCGACAACGGGACCACTATTACGACATGCTGATTGAAAAAAATTCCCAATATGAAGGGATTTTTTACGTTGGAGTAAAAACCACCGGCGTCTTTTGCCGTCCTACCTGTCCAGCGAAAAAACCGCTCAAGAAAAACTGCGAGTTTTTTCAGACGGCACAAGAAGCGTTGCTGGCGGCGTATCGTCCCTGCAAACGATGTCGCCCGCTCAGCTCACCTAGCCACTTATCCCCTGACGTGAAAAGCCTTGTGGAAGCGGTGGAGAGCAACCCGGAGAAAAAGTGGACCGACAAAGATTTTGAAGTGCTAGCGATCCATCCCAATACTGCACGTCGACAATTTAAAAAATATTTTGGCATGACCTTTATCGAATATTCCCGTGCACGCCGTTTAGGGTTAGCGTTCAAGCAGATTCGTGAAGGAGAACCGCTGATCCAAGCACAATTAGAAGCCGGCTTCGATTCTGGCAACGGCTTTCGAGATGCGTTTTCCCGGATTATGGGGGAATTGCCTTCCAACAGCCGTGAAAAAAAGATTCTTTCTTCTGCTTGGCTTGAGACCAAGCTGGGATCGATGCTGGCAATCAGCGACCAGCAGCAGCTTTACTTGTTAGAATTCGTGGATCGCAGAGGGCTAGAAACGGAGATCACTGTTTTGAGAAGCCGTTTGAATGCAGTGATTATTCCCCAGCAAACAGCAATCATTCAGCAACTCAAACAAGAACTGACGGAATATTTTGCAGGGAATCGAACTGCCTTCACGGTACCCATCGCATTGATCGGCTCTGATTTTCAAAAAGCCGTCTGGCAGCAGCTGTTGGCGATGAAGATCGGAGAAACATACTCTTACAAACAATTGGCACAGCGAATCGGCAATGAAAAAGCCACCCGAGCTGTTGCCAACGCCAACGGAAAAAATCAATTGGCGTTGATCGTTCCATGTCACCGTGTCATCAATAGTGATGGTAGTATCGGCGGCTATGGCGGCGGTGTCGAACGCAAAAAGTGGTTGCTGGCTTTGGAAAAGCAGGTCCAGCCGACTGTAAAGATTTGAAAAAGAGATAACTATGCGTAGGAATCAGCGCTTCATCGATCAGTACATGGAATGGATCGAATCCTCTTCAGTAAAATATATATTTAGCGGAACTTATGGAATCTTTCATGAGTTCTGCTTTTTTATTAGATTTGAAGGGGACATAGAGAAAAGGTGGGACCTTCGTTAGTGTCTAACCGTTCTTAACCTCTATAAAAATAAGCATTGAATGATTTTCTTAAACAACCAAAGCATATCTTTTTACAACTTACAAAAAGTAAGCTATGATTATCTCGAATTCGAAATAAAGAGGTGAGGAAAATGGCGCATCAAGAAGAAGCGCTCAAAGCGTACATCGGTTTGCTGCGTACGGCGAGTCGTTTGGAACAAGTGGCAAAAAAAGATGTTCGTTGTTATGGCTTAAATATTACAGAGTTTTCTGTACTGGAATTGCTTTACCATAAAGGCACCCATACGACGCAAGCCATCAAGGAAAAAATTTTGATCGCCAGCAGCTCGACAACCTATGTAGTCGATCAATTAGTCAAAAAAGGCTGCGTGCGCCGGGAACCTAGCCAAGAAGATCAACGGGTAACTTACGTCAGGATTACGGAAGCAGGCAGGGCATTGATGGAGAAAATTTTTCCCAGTCATGCACAAAAGATTGCGGCGAGTTTTTCCGAACTCAGCAGTGAAGAATTGCAACAATTAAAAACAATTTTACGAAAAATAACTTACGATCAGAAATGAGGAAAAGAAAATGAGAAAACAAGATCAATTATTAGGGGTACACCATGTGACGGCCATGACAAGTGATGTGGAACGGAATTACCATTTCTTTACGGATGTGTTAGGGATGCGTTTAGTGAAAAAAACCGTCAATCAAGATGACATTTATACGTACCATACCTACTTTGCGGATGATTTAGGGACACCGGGAACGACCATGACGTTCTTTGATTTTCCCAATACCGCTCGCGGCAGCAAAGGAACCAACTCGATCACCCGCACCAGTTTCCGAGTACCCAGTGATGCTGCCCTTGATTATTATGCCGCACGCTTTGATGAATTTGAGGTAAAACACGAAGCAATCACCACCGAATTTGGGAAAAAAGTGTTGCGCTTTTGGGATTTTGATACGCAAGCCTATCAATTGATCTCTGATGAACACAATACTGGCGTGAAAGCTGGTACCCCTTGGAAAAAAGGACCGGTTCCTACTGAATTTGCGATTTATGGCTTAGGTCCTGTCGAAATGTCTGTTTCTTACTTGGCAGATTTCAAAGGGCTGCTGGAATCCGTTTTTGATTTCAAAACCATTGATCAAGTAGACAATCGCTATTTGCTAGAAGTCGGTGAAGGCGGCAATGGCGCTCAAGTCGTTTTAGTGGAAGATACCACGAGCCCGCAAGCACAACAAGGCGATGGCGAAGTGCATCATGTCGCTTTTCGTTTAGCTCACCACGACTCATTAGCAGTTTGGCAAGAAATCTTTGATAACTTGGGATTGGCCAACTCCGGCTATGTGGATCGCTACTATTTTGAATCCTTGTATGTGCGCATCGGCCATATTCTTTTTGAACTAGCAACAGATGAACCAGGGTTCATGGGGGATGAGCCATACGAAACATTGGGTGAGTCCTTATCATTGGCACCATTTTTAGAAAATCGCCGTGAATACATCGAAGGAGTCATCAAACCCTTCAATACAAAACGCGCCTAAGGAGGCACATAGTATGCAACCCATTCAACAGATCCACCATATTTCAGCTATCGTAGGCGATCCACAAACGAACGTTGCCTTTTACCGCGACGTGTTGGGGTTGCGCCTCGTCAAACAAACCGTCAATTTTGATGATCCCTACACGTATCATCTTTATTACAGCAATCAAGCATTAGAAAATGGGACCATCATCACCTTCTTTCCATGGGCAAATGCCCATCCTGGGCGAGTAGGAAGCGGACAAGTCGGCACGATCGCGTTTCGTATTCCTAAAGGCAGCAGTGCCTATTGGCAAGAACATCTGGCGAAACATCAAGTAACTGTCCAAGAAAGTACATTGTTTGATCGGCCAACTTTAGAACTTCATGATCAGCATGACCTGTCTTTGGCGTTAGTCGAAGCCGAAGAATCGGCAGAAACACCAGCGATTTTAGGCTTTCATGGGGCCGTCTTGCTTTCGGCACAACCAGAAGCGACCATTCAAACGTTGGCAGATGATCTAGGTCTGGACATTTTTAATCAAACAAATAAAAGCACGCATCTCCATACCGCAGGTACCCTCGCTCATGAGATCGTCGTGCCCCATGAAGCAATGCCAGCAGGGCGCTGGGGTGTCGGCACCGTCCATCACATCGCGTGGTCCGTGCCAACGGAAGCAGTGCAAAAAGAGTGGCAAGAATACTTGTACGATCAAAGATACGGAGTCACTGAAATCAAAGACCGCAACTATTTCAAAGCCGTCTATTTCCAAGAAAGGGGCAATATCGTCTTTGAGATCGCAACAGAAACCCCGGGCTTTTTCGTTGATGAACCGTTGGAAACGTTAGGACAGCAGTTGATGCTGCCAGCCCAATTTGAAAGCCGTCGTGCAGAGATCGAGGATCGCTTGCCAGACTTATCGGTTTAGAAAAAAGGAGACGCTGTATGCACTATTTAGATCCCAAGAATTTGACCCAACGAGAAAATTATAAACTACTGATCGGCTCCATCATTCCACGGCCAGTGGCAGTGGTCAGTACGCAATCAGCCGATGGTATCGTCAACATCGCCCCATTCAGTTTTTTTAACATCGTCAGCTCAGAACCCGTGATCCTCTCGTTGGCTATCCAGCGTAAAGAGGGGGAACTGAAAGACACCGCCCGCAATCTGTTGGCGACGAAAGAAGCCGTCGTGCATATTTTAGATCAAACAAATGTCCAAGAGGCCAATAAAACCGCGGCATTATTGCCCGCAGACCAAAGCGAGTTGACGGTTTCTGGATTTACCACAACGACATCGAAAACAATTGTCGTTCCTGGCTTGAAAGAAGCCAATGTACGCTTAGAAACGATTCTGCATCAACACGTACCCATCACAAAAGACCAGCAGACCACTGCCGATCTCTTATTGTTGGAAGTTGTCGGCTACCAGATTGCAGAGGATGTCTATCAAGATGGCAAGATCGATCCCCGTGCCTTACAAGCAGTTAGCCGGCTAGCGGGAAATTCTTACGCAACGATTGGGGATATTTTCGATATCAAACGACCAAGTTAAAGGAGGAACTTCGATGAAAGCAATCTACCAACAAGGAGCAGCTGACGCACCAGTTTTGGTGCTGCTCCACGGCACCGGTGGCGACGAACAGTCGCTGCTAGAAGTAGGAAAAGCCCTTGATCCCCAAGCGTCACTATTAGGTATTCGCGGCAATGTCTTAGAAAACGGCATGCCCCGTTACTTCAAACGCCTAGCTGAAGGGGTGTACGATGAAGCCGACTTAGCACTTCGCGGCGACGAATTAGCCGATTTCATTCGGCAAGCCGCCAAAGAATACAACTTTTCGTTAGCGCAAGTGGTACTGGTGGGTTATTCCAATGGCGCCAACATTGCCATTCGCTTATTACTAAATGATAGTGACCACTTCAAAAAAGCGATCCTCTACCACGCCATGTATCCAGTCGATAATATACCGACGAATTCCTTGCCTGACACTCATGTGTTTATGAGTTTTGGCAGAAACGACCCGATCGTTTCCCTAGCCGACAGTGCTTACGTCCAAGAAATCTTCACCTCACGTGGCGCAGTCCTTTCAACTGTGTGGACCCCGAGTCATCAGTTAACGTATGAAGAAGTTGAACACTCGCGCACGTGGTTGACCAAACAATAAAGCAGTCTGTTTCCTAATCAATCAGCGATCCTGCTGGTTGGTTAGGTTTTTTTTGTTTCACGTGAAAACAATTCGAAGGAGTGAAAGGAGATATATCACTAGGGACGCCTAGTTCAATAGCAGCCCACTAAGGATTTGCCAAATGATCCTTTTTCTGAAACAAATAGAGTCAAATCAGCATAATCAGTGAATCAAGACAACTTTTTTAAAATGATCCATAAAAAATCAATTTATTTCAAATAGTTCCAAAATGAAGTTTTAACAAAATAAATGCTTATAAATCAATTTTTTGAAGTATTTCTTCTAATAGAAACAATGATTCTTTATGAATTAATTTGAAATAATATGGAATAAAATGGTTGTTAATGGAAAAATTTTGTGCTATTCTGAGTCTATAATAAATGGCTAAGGAGAATGAAGATGAAATTAGCAACGAGAATCAATTCATTTTTATCAATTTACGAAAATGATTTAGACAATGTATTTGGCGCATTCAAAGAATTGGGGCTTGATTACGTAGATTTAAATTATCCGGAGCACGTCGGTGGGACGACTGCCTCTGAAATGAAAGAGAGATTGGGACAAGCTGATTTGAAATTGAATGGTGTTGCATTGCGATTCAGAGAAGAGTTTATCAACGGTGAATTAGGCAATGCTGACCCACAGGTTGCGCAGCATGCCTTGACATTATGCAAAGAAGCTGCTGATTATTGTCGTGCAGCAGGTGGAGAAGTCGTAACCATTTGGCTCGGTTTTGATGGCTTTGACTATAGTTTTCAAATCAATTACCAAAAGGTTTGGAATCAGATTCGGGATGCTTTTATTGAAATTGCTGACTACGCACCAGATTTGAAAATCAGTATCGAGTATAAACCATTTCAACCAAGAGCCTATGCGTTCATTGATAGTATGGGTGTCACTGGAATGATGCTTAATGAGATCAACCGCAAAAATGTAGGTGTGACCCTTGATTATTGCCACATGCTAATGAAACACGAAAACCCTGCTTTTGCTGCGGATCTGTTTGCTGGAAAAGGGTTATTATACGGGGTGCATCTGAATGATGGGTATGGGTTAAACGACGATGGATTGATGATCGGTTCAGCAACACCCTTCAAAACATTAGAATTCTTGTATTATGTCAAAAAGCATAACTATGACGGTGTGATTTATTTTGATACGTTCCCTGTAATTGAACATGCCTCAAAAGAGTGCGAACAAAACATGAAAATGATCAAACAAATGGATCAAATGATCGATAACGTAGGCTTGGCTGCGATTCAAGCTGTGATCGATCAAAACGATGCAGTCGCAGCCAATCAGTTGCTGCTTGAATTTTTGTCACCAACAAATCAATCAAAATAAAAGGAGTGGGGAAGATGGATTACAAAGTGATGGCAAAAAATATTTTAGAAAAAATAGGCGGAGCGGATAATGTTCGCAATATGACACATTGTGCCACCCGGTTGCGTCTAACGTTACATGACACCGCAAAAGCGGATGATCAAGCCGTCGAGAATATCGACGGAGTGATCAATGTCATTAATAAGGCGGGCCAATACCAGCTTTTGATTGGGACAGAAGTCGGGAAGCTCTACGATGAGTTTGAGCCGTTAGTTAAAGGTAACGAAAGTGCTGGTAGCCCTACCACAGAAGAACAAGCTTCTGGCAGTATTATCAGCAATGTTTTTTCTGCCGTATCTGCTATTTTTGCGCCACTACTACCAGTTTTGGCGGGCTCAGGTATTTTAAGAGGACTACTGATTTTGTTTGTTCAGCTCGGGTTGATCAGTGAAGACAGCGGCACTTATTCGATTTTATTTGTTGCTTCTATGAGTGTATTTTATTTCTTGCCCGTATTGTTAGCGTTTACTTCAGCGCGGCGGTTTGGTGCCAGTCCGTATATCTCTGCATTGATCGGGGCTGCGTTAATCAATCCTGATTTTATTGCATTGATGGGAGGAGCAGGCAACGGTGCAACGACGGAGTTCTTTGGGATTCCAGTCGTTTTGATGAACTACAATTCGACTGTCGTACCAATCATCCTTTCGATTTGGGCTTTTTCATATCTCTACAAATTCTTAGACAAACACATACCGGAGACTTTAAAATTGGTGGTCGTTCCTTTAGTCTCACTAGCGATTATGGTTCCATTGACAGTGATCGTTATTGGACCAATCGGGGTCTATAGTGGCGAAGCAGTCGCTAATGTGGTGAATTGGTTGATCGAGCGTAGTAGTGTGCTAACTGGAATCTTAGTTGGTGGTGGTTGGAGTGTTCTAGTAAGTTTGGGCATTCACTGGGCAGTCAATCCAATCATGATTAATAACGTTTCAACCTATGGCTTTGATTACATCGTTCCTTTTACTTTTGCATGTAACTTCGCCGTGATAGGTACAACGATTGGCGTTTACTTTAAAGCGAAAGATAAAAAACTGCGAAGCTTTGCTTTAACTGGCTTAGTCACGATCGCATTATCAGCGATTATCGAAGCTACTTTGTTCGGCTTACTTGTAAAAAATAAAAAACTTTTCTTAGCGCAAATTATTGGTGGTGCTGTGGGTGGTGCCTATTTAGGGTTGATGCAAGTTGTAACGAATGCCTTTGTCTTTGGTAGTGTCACCACTTTTCCCGCCTTTGTAGGCTCAACTTCCTCGAATTTCATACAAGCGATGATCGGCTTACTGATTTCAATGGTGGTTTCAGCAGTCTTAGCATTTGTATTTACCAATCGAGACGAGACATTGGCGTAGAAAGCAGGGGGAATATGGGGTTATTTAAGAAGAAAAATGTTATTTATGCACCAGCTAATGGCGTGGTGAAAAGTATTGAACAAGTGAAGGACGAGATGTTTTCAACCAAACTATTAGGCGAAGGGTTTGCTGTGGTACCAACAGATGATCTTGTTACAGCACCGATTGAAGGAACAGTGGTCTCTGTGTTTCCTACAAAACATGCGATTTCGTTAAAAGCCAAAAATGGCTTAGAAGTTCTAGTCCATATTGGGATCGATACTGTGGAGCTAAATGGCGCAGGGTTCGATACCAGAGTTTCTGAAGGTGACAAAGTTACTGCCGAGAGTGTGCTGGCAAACGTTGATTTTCCGTTTCTGGCATCACAGGGCAAAGAAACGGATGTAATCGTTGTTTTCACTAATTCCGCACAGCGAACCTTAGTGATTACAGAGAAGCAAGGGCGTTGTGGACAAGCGATTGGCGTTATTAATGAGTGAGAGCATTTGCTGACAGGAGGTAGTGTTTTGAAGAAAAAAATCTTGTGTCCATCTATGATGTGTGCTGATTTTTCAATGCTAAAGGACGAGGTTGCCGCTTTACAAGCGGCGAAAATCGATATTTTTCATCTTGATGTTATGGACGGACGATTTGTTCCAAATTTTGGTATGGGACTTCAAGATATCGAAGCTATTTGCAAATGGTCAGAAACCTTAGTTGATGTCCACTTGATGATTGAAGATCCGGGAGCGTATGTAGAGAAATTTGCGGATATAGGTGTAGATATCATTTATTTTCATCCGGAAGCAGATCGCCATCCTACAAGAACTATCAACAAAATTAAGCAAAAGGGAAAACAAGCCGGAATCGCCATCAATCCTGGAACAAGTGTTGCAATGATTGAAGAACTGCTGCCATTGATCGATTACGTGATGGTAATGACTGTTGATCCCGGTTTTTCAGGTCAAGCGTATTTGACACATGTGGAAGGAAAAATAAAGCAGCTTGCTGCAGTTAAGGAACGTTATTTCTACCAATTAATGGCAGATGGAGCGATTTCGCCTGCCGTAATGACTCGCTTAAGCGCCTTAGGTGTTGATGGGTTTGTTTTAGGGACCTCCGCTCTTTTTGGAAAAGAAGAATCGTATCAAGAACTGATCTCAATATATAAAGAGGAGGATCAAGCATGAAACTAGCAATCGGTTGTGATCATGTTGGGTTTGAATTAAAAACTGATATCATCACCTATTTGGAGTCGTTAGGGCACACGGTACAGGATTTTGGGACAGAAAGTGATAAACGCGTTGACTATCCCAATTATGCGGCGACTGTTGCAGAAGCGGTGGTAACCCAAAAGTGTGATTTGGGAATCTTGATTTGTGGCACAGGCGTTGGTATCTCAATTGCTGCCAACAAAATCAAGGGCATCCGAGCCGTGGTGTGCAGCGAACCCTATAGTGCTAAGCTCTCAAAAGAGCATAACAATACCAACGTATTGGCGTTTGGTTCGCGCGTCGTGGGCGTTGAACTAGCGAAAATGATTACTAAGGAATGGCTGGCTGCTGAGTTTGAAGGTGGTCGTCACCAAAAACGGGTAGCAATGATTGGTCAGTTAGAAGTAGAATGATCAAAGGTTAGAGGATTCGCATTAGCGAATCCTCGTCTTTTTTTGTTAACGAGAAATTTATCCCATAATCGAGATCAAATTGACGAACAATGAAAGTCCTTGCTCATACCGAGAGAAAAAGTATGGTATAATTTGAAAAAAAGTGAAGTTGACCAATTAATGGAGGTTGCTATGATTCCATATGAAAGACAAGAAAAAATTTTAGAAGCTTTGGCTCAAGATGAACTGTTAAAAATAGAGCAATTGCAAAGCATTTTGCCTACTGTTTCTATCTCAACATTGAGGCGGGATTTAAAAGAATTAGAAAAATCAGGAAGAGTTGAATTGTTGGCTGGTGGCGCAGTGAAGATTTGTTCAACGGCTTCCGAAATGCCGATTGCAGCTAAGGCTGCTTTGTATTCCCAAGAGAAAGAAGCGATCGCTACTTTGGCTGCTGAGTTGGTTCACGATGGTGATGTGATCTACCTAGATTCTGGTTCGACTTGTACAGCGTTACTGCATAAAATCATTAATAAAAAAATCACGATTATTACTACCAATACGAGTGTCTTTACAATTCAACAAGAAACTCCTGCCGAGATTTTACTTCTTGGTGGCCGATACAATCCCGTTATTTCATCCTTGAATGGTCCATTGACGGATGCAAATTTACAAACGTTTAACTTTCAAACAGCTTTTTTAGGTGCTAATGGTATTGATGCTGAAAAAGGTGTAAGCACGCCCAACTTGGTAGAGGCGAACAAAAAGCGTGAAATTCTAAATAATGCCAAAACCGCCTATTTATTGTGTGACAGTTCGAAATATGGACAAGTCGCCGCGGTAAAAGCTTTTAGTACAGAAGACGTTGTCATTATTTCTGATGCTTATAACGATAAGATTGGAGAACTGACGCAAATCATCTATCCGAACTAAAAACAGGATGGCATCTGAGTGGTATTGGCAATGTTGGAGATACAATTTAATAAAACGCATAATGGAAAATGAGTTTGGTGATGATCAAAACCAGTTAGGGATTATACCTAGCTGGTTTTTTAGTAAGGAAGCAAATTTGTTGATAGTTCCTTTATTTAACAACGTTGATTGTTGTATCGGTGAATAGTGAGTGACTTGTGGTTCTTTAGATACCAAGACTCAAAAACCAGTGAACGTACTTGTTAAAAATAACATTAGGGTCGTTCCCTTGATGGATTTCAATACCTTTATCAATTGGGTTATTAATTGATAATCATTGTTTTGGCGCCGTTTTTCGTATTTAAAGATAACAAAGACATTTTTATATAAAAACAAAAAAAATGTTGACAGACAAAATGAAAGCGTTTATATTGGATATGTGGTTACTACCAGTTGAGAGTAAGGGGAGGACATAAGATGCTTGGTTTGGTTTTAACAGGTCATGGAGGATTTGCGCAAGGGATGGAAAATGCGCTTGCGATGATTGCAGGGCCGCAAGAACAGTTTCTAAC
>Ga0308156_1001413_pt1 | contig 28544 bp, 19 predicted proteins | sample PhyAR2_FD_201041 | JGI IMG/M metagenome (GOLD analysis project Ga0308156, IMG submission 201041) | Phyllosphere microbial communities from UC Gill Tract Community Farm, Albany, California, United States - DLSL A.R2 | ecosystem: Host-associated > Plants > Phyllosphere > Unclassified | place: USA... | reverse complement strand
GCGTGGCGCTGCTGGCCTTCGGTGCACTCTGGAGCGCCGCGCCAGAGAATGACTGGCGCAGCGTGCTGCAGGATGATTACCTGCATCACGTTATCGCCTTCTCTTTTGGTCAGGCGCTGCTCTCCGCGCTGTTGTCGCTGCTGCCAGCGGTGCCGCTGGCGCGCGCGCTCTATCGACGCCGTTTCCCTGGCCGTCAGCTGCTGCTGCGTCTGTGCGCCATGACCCTGGTGCTGCCGGTGCTGGTGGCGGTATTTGGTCTGCTCACCGTCTATGGTCGTGTCGGCTGGCTGGCGCAGCTGTGCCAGCTGGCAGGGATTGATTACCACTTCTCTCCCTACGGTCTGTCGGGCATTTTGCTGGCGCACGTCTTCTTTAACCTGCCGCTGGCGACCCGCCTGATGCTGCAGGCGCTGGAGAGCATTCCGGCGGAACAGCGTCAGCTGGCGGCACAGCTCGACCTGCGCGGCTGGCACCATTTTCGTCTGCTGGAGTGGCCATGGCTGCGGCGTCAGCTGCTGCCGACCGGCGCGCTGATCTTCATGCTCTGTTTCGCCAGCTTTGCTACCGTGCTCTCACTGGGCGGCGGCCCGCAGGCGACGACCATCGAGCTGGCGATTTTCCAGGCGCTGAGTTATGACTACGATCCGGGGCGCGCTGCACTGCTGGCGCTGATCCAGCTTGGCTGCTGCGTGACGCTGGTGCTGCTCAGCCAGCGCTTCAGCAAGGCCATTCCCGCCGGAACCAGCCAGCTGAACGGCTGGCGCGATCCGCAGGATTCGCGCGGGGCGCAGCTGGTTGATGCGCTGCTGATCCTGCTGGCGCTGATCCTGCTGCTGCCCCCGCTGGCGGCGGTTATCATCGATGGTCTGCACGGCGGACTGCGCGGCGCGCTGGCGCAGCCTGCACTCTGGCAGGCGACGTTTACCTCACTGCGCATCGCCACCGGCGCCGGTCTGCTCTGTGTGGTGCTGACCATGATGCTGCTGTGGAGCAGTCGCGAGCTGCGCCTGCGTCAGCGCCCGGCGGCGGCAACCCTTATCGACACCAGCGGCATGCTGATTCTGGCGATGCCAGGCATCGTGCTCGCCACCGGCTTTTTCCTGCTGTTTAACGCCACCATTGGTCTGCCGGCGTCGGCGGACGGGCTGGTGATCTTCACCAATGCGCTGATCGCCATTCCCTATGCGCTGAAAGTGCTGGAGAACCCTATGCGTGACGTCGCGGAGCGTTACGGCAGACTCTGTGATTCGCTGGATATCCACGGCTGGAACCGGCTGCGGCTGATTGAACTGCGGGCGCTGAAACGTCCGCTGGCCCAGGCGCTGGCCTTTGCCTGCGTGCTGTCGATCGGTGATTTTGGCGTGGTGGCGCTATTTGGTACTGCCGATTTCCGCACCCTGCCGTTCTACCTTTATCAACAGATCGGTGCCTATCGCGGTGCTGACGGTGCAGTGACCGCGCTGCTGCTGCTGCTGCTCTGTTTGTTGCTGTTCACCCTGATGGAAAAATTACCAGGCCGCCATGCTGACACTGAATAACCTCACGTACCTTTATCAGCATCTGCCGATGCGCTTTAGTCTCAACGCCACCCGCGGCGAGCGCATCGCGATCCTCGGCCCCAGCGGGGCCGGTAAAAGCACCCTGCTGAGCCTGATTGCCGGTTTCCTGCCGGTGAAACAGGGCACCCTGATGATTGACGGCCAGGAGCACACCCACAGCGTGCCGGCCAGACGGCCGGTTTCGATGCTGTTTCAGGAGAACAACCTGTTTCCGCACCTCAGCGTGCAGCAGAACATGGCGCTGGGATTGCACCCCGGACTGAAGCTGAGCGCCGGGCAGCGCCAGCAGCTTGCAGCGCTGGCCGATCAGGTGGGATTAGGCGATCTGCTGACGCGGCTGCCGGGCGAGCTGTCAGGCGGACAGCGACAGCGCGTGGCGCTGGCACGCTGTCTGCTGCGTGACCGTCCGGTGCTGCTGCTGGATGAGCCTTTTTCTGCGCTGGATCCCGCGCTGCGCGGAGAGATGCTGCAACTGGTGCGTTCGGTGTGTGAAGCGCGCAGCATCACGCTGCTGATGGTGTCGCACAGTCTGGAAGATGCCCAGCAGATTGCGCCGCGCAGCGTGGTGATTGTGGATGGCCGGGTTTACTGGGATGGCGAGACCCGACAGTTACTGTCGGGCGACACGCGGGAGGCCGAAGTGCTCGGCATCCCGCGTCGTTAAGCGATTCAGGCGAAGAAAACCTGCCACAGCAGATGACGGAAAATGGGCATCATCGGATGAAACTGAATGCCGACGAAAGCCGCGACGGCAATCACCAGCCCCAGCGGCCCTGCCCAGCGCAGGCGCTCAGGCGGCAGCCAGGCCGATGCCCAGTCGCGACTCTTGCCGCTGCGCCACCAGCGCCAGCATAACCAGACACCCAGCCAGATCAGCAGTGCTGCGCCGAGTAACAGCCATTTAAAGCTGCCGCCCTGCGCGGCTTTGGGCACATCGATCGCCACACCCGCCAGAATACCGGGCAGCAGATAGAGCGGCGGCCAGAGAATGCAGCCGATAATGTTCGGCGGCAGGAATTTACGCACCGGCAGCTCCAGCATACCGGCCGCCAGCGGGATCAGCGGACGCGTGGGGCCAACAAAGCGTCCGACCAGAATCGTAAACATGCTGTGCTGATGCAGGGCGTGCTCGGTTTTATCCAGCAGGCCTTTATACTTTTGCAGATACTTCCAGCGATGCAGCGGCCCCTGAAATTTCCAGCCGATGCCGTAGGAAACCCAGTCACCAATCAGGCAGCCCGCAAAGCCGGCCGCCCAGGCCGGGTAAAGGCCAAGTTCGCCACTGCCGACCAGCGCGCCCAGACTGGCCATCATCACCGTACCTGGCAGCAACAGCCCGACCAGCGCCAGCGACTCCAGAAACGTCACCAGCGCAACGGCAAACAGCGCCCACTCCAAAGACTGCGTAATCAGTTGTTGAATCCAGGCTTCCATAATCATCCTAAGTAAAAGCAGAAGGCTGGATTGTCCTGAGCCAGCCACACAGCGTCAAGGCAAGAATTGTAGGACAATGTTGACAAAACCGGGTGGCGGGAACTGTATAAATATCCATGTTATACTGAAGCGGTTTTCTCATCCTGAAATGCTGAGTCCGGAGAACATCTGAATATGCCCCGCGCAGGTTTTCTGCTCACCCGCCACTGGCGCGACAGCCCGCATGGCACCGAAATTATCCTCTGGCTCGCGACCGATGCGGGCGCGCAGCGCGTGGTGCTGCCGGTGCAGGAGTCCGTCGCGTTTATTCCTGAGGAATTTCAGGCGCAGGTCAGCGAATTACTGAAAGATGAACGTCAGTTTCGGATTCAGTCGCTGGCGCTGAAAGATTTTCGGCGTCGCCCGGTTTTCGGCCTCTACTGCCAGCAGAACCGCCAGCTACAGCGCATTGAAAAACGGCTGCGCGAAGAGGGTATTCCGGTCTATGAAGCCGATATCCGTCCGCCGGAGCGCTACCTGATGGAGCGTTTTATTACCGCGCCGGTCTGGTTTGACGGCGAGCAGCGCGGTGACAGCGTGGTCAATGCACGGCTCAAACCCCATCCCGACTATCGCCCGCCGCTGAAATGGGTCTCGCTGGACATTGAAACCACACAGCATGGCGAGCTTTACTGCATCGGGCTGGAGGGATGCGGTCAGCGGCAGGTCTTTATGCTCGGCCCGGCCAACGGTGATGCCAGCACGCTGGATTTCGAGCTGATCTATCTCGACAGCCGGCCGCAGTTACTTGAAGCGCTGAACCAGTGGTTTGCAGAGCATGATCCGGATGTCTTAATTGGCTGGAACGTCGTGCAGTTTGACCTGCGGGTGCTGCAAAAGCATGCCGATCGTTACGGCATTCCGCTGCGCCTGGGACGCCAGCAGGCCGCGCTGGAGTGGCGTGAACATGGCTTCAAACCCGGCGTATTTTTCGCTCAGGCCAGTGGCCGGTTGATTATTGATGGTATTGACGCGCTGAAATCGGCGTTCTGGGATTTTCCCTCATTCAGCCTCGAGTCCGTGTCGCAGCAACTGCTGGGAGAAGGAAAAGCGATTGATAATCCCTGGCAGCGTATGGAGGAGATCAACTGGCGCTTTGCCAACGATAAACCGGCGCTGGCGCGCTACAACCTGAAAGACTGCGAACTGGTGACGCGCATTTTTCACAAAACGGCGATTATGCCGTTTCTGCTGGAACGCGCGGCGGTCAATGGACTGGCGGTGGATCGCCACGGCGGTTCGGTAGCGGCCTTTGGTCATCTCTATATTCCGCGGATGCATCGCGCCGGGTTTGTCGCCCCGAACATGGGTGATGTGGCCCCGGAAGCCAGTCCTGGCGGTTATGTGATGGATTCGCGCCCCGGCCTGTATGACTCAGTGCTGGTGCTGGATTACAAAAGCCTCTACCCGTCGATTATCCGCACCTTCCTGATTGACCCGGTGGGTCTGGTGGAAGGGCTGGCTCATCCTGATGATGCCGATTCGATTGAGGGTTTCCGGGAAGCGCGTTTTTCGCGGCATACCCACTGCCTGCCTGCGATTGTTGAACAGATCTGGCTGGGTCGCGAAGCGGCGAAAAAGCAGAATAATCAGCCGCTGTCCCAGGCGCTGAAAATCATCATGAACGCCTTTTACGGCGTGCTGGGCACCAGCGCCTGCCGCTTCTTTGATCCGCGACTTGCCTCCTCTATTACGCTGCGCGGTCACGCCATCATGCAGCAGACCCGCACGCTGATTGAGGCGGAAGGCTACGACGTCATCTATGGCGACACCGACTCCACCTTTGTCTGGCTGAAGTCGGCGCACAGTGAAGAAGATGCCGCCGCGATTGGTCAGCAGCTGGTGCAGAAAGTGAACGCCTGGTGGCGCGACCATCTGCAGCAGACGCAGGGGCTGACCAGCACACTGGAACTGGAGTATGAAAATCACTTCTGCCGTTTTCTGATGCCCACCATTCGCGGCGCGGAACAGGGCAGCAAGAAACGCTACGCCGGACTGATTCGTGACGCCGCCGGTGAGCGCATGGTCTTTAAGGGGCTGGAGTCGGTGCGAACAGACTGGACGCCGCTGGCAAAAGCGTTCCAGCAGCAGCTCTACCACCGTATCTTCCACCGTCAGCCGTGGCAGGATTATATCCGTACAACCGTGGCGCAGTTGCTGGCGGGTGAACTCGACGATCAGCTGATCTACAAAAAGCGGCTGCGGCGTCCGCTGAAAGAATATGAACGAAACGTGCCCCCGCACGTGCGCGCCGCCAGGCTGGCCGATGAGCACAATCGTAAATTAAACCGGCCCTTGCAGTACCAGAATGGTGGCCGGATCCGTTATGTCATCGCCACCGCAGGCCCCGAGCCACTGGAGGCGCGCAGCACGCCGCTGGACTATGACCACTACGTGACGAAGCAACTTCAGCCGGTTGCAGAGGGGATTCTGCCTTTTGTCGAGGGGGACTTTGCTACACTTATTACCGGACAGCTGGGGCTTTTTTGACAGGTGACGAACGTCCTGCCATCCAGTACCATAGCGCCCTTCCTGAAACTCACCGCTCTTAAGTACGCTCCAGGCCTTGTTGTCTGGCGGTAACGCTATTGCCTGAGCTTTGGGAACACCTCTAAAAACGTTAAAATTCGAGCAAAAAATATATGGTTTTTACATTAGGTCAGCGCTGGATTAGTGATACGGAAAGTGAACTGGGACTGGGCACCGTGGTGGCGATCGATACCCGCATGATCACCCTGCTGTTTCCGGCCACGGGGGAAAACCGCCTCTACGCCCGCAACGATTCGCCGGTTACCCGCGTCATCTTTAATCCGGGTGATACCATCACCAGCCACGAAGGCTGGCAGATGCGCGTCGATGAAGTACGCAACGAAAATGACCTGATGACCTATATCGGTACCCGTCTGGATACCGAAGAGAGCGAAGTGATGCTGCGCGAAGTCATGCTCGACAGCAAGCTGGTGTTCAGTAAGCCGCAGGATCGCCTGTTTGCCGGCCAGCTCGACCGGATGGATCGTTTTGCCCTGCGCTTCCGCGCCCGTAAATACCAGAGTGAGCAATATCGTCTGCCAATCAGCGGCTTACGCGGCATGCGCACCAACCTGATCCCTCACCAGCTGCATATCGCCCACGATGTCGGCCGTCGCCATGCGCCGCGCGTCCTGCTGGCCGATGAAGTTGGCCTGGGTAAAACTATTGAAGCCGGGATGATCATCCAGCAGCAGCTGCTGGCTGGCCGCGCCGATCGCGTCCTGATTGTGGTACCTGAAACTTTACAGCATCAGTGGCTGGTCGAGATGCTGCGCCGCTTCAACCTGCGCTTTGCGCTGTTTGATGACGATCGCTATACCGAAGCGCAGCACGACAGCGATAACCCATTTGAGACGGAGCAGCTGATTATCTGCTCACTGGACTTCGTGCGCCGTAACAAGCAGCGTCTTGAGATGCTGGCCGATGCCGAATGGGATCTGCTGGTGGTCGATGAAGCGCACCATCTGGCCTGGTCAGAAGGCGAGCCCAGCCGTGAATATCAGGTTATCGAACAGCTGGCTGAGAAAACCGCCGGGGTTCTGCTGCTGACCGCAACGCCGGAGCAGTTGGGCATGGAGAGTCACTTCGCCCGTCTGCGTCTGCTCGACCCTAATCGTTTCCATGACTTTGCCGCCTTTGTTGAAGAGCAGCAGCATTTCCGTCCGATTGCCGATGCCGTCACCGCGCTGCTGGCCGATAAAGCGATCTCCCAGGAGGAGATGAACCGGATCAACGATCTGGTCGGCGAGCAGGATATTGAGCCACTGCTGCAGGTCGCCAACAGCGACCGTGACGGCAAGCTGGAGGCGCGTCAGGAGCTGATCTCCATGCTGATGGACCGCCACGGCACCAGCCGCGTGCTGTTCCGTAACACCCGTAACGGGGTTAAAGGCTTCCCGAAACGCGAACTGCACCAGATCCGCCTGCCGCTGCCTGCGCAGTATCAGACGGCGATTAAAGTCTCCGGCATTATGGGCGCGCGCAAAAGTGCAGAAGAGCGGGCGCGTGACCTGCTCTATCCGGAACAGATTTATCAGGAATTTGAAGGCGACAGCGGCACCTGGTGGAACTTCGATCCGCGCGTGGAATGGCTGATGGGCTATCTCACCACCAACCGCAAAGAGAAAGTGCTGGTGATCTGCGCCAAAGCGGCCACCGCGCTGCAGCTGGAGCAGGTACTGCGTGAACGCGAAGGTATCCGTGCAGCGGTGTTCCACGAAGGGCTGTCGATCATTGAACGTGACCGTGCTGCCGCCTGGTTCGCCTCAGAAGAGAATGGCGCGCAGGTGCTGTTGTGCTCCGAGATCGGTTCTGAAGGCCGTAACTTCCAGTTTGCCAGCCGTCTGGTGATGTTCGACCTGCCGTTTAACCCGGACCTGCTGGAGCAGCGTATCGGTCGTCTGGATCGTATTGGCCAGGCGCACGACATTCAGATTCTGGTGCCGTGGCTGGAGCAGACCGCACAGGCGGTGCTGCTGCGCTGGTATCACGAAGGGCTGGACGCGTTTGAACACACCTGCCCGACCGGCCGGACAATCTATGACAGCGTCCATTCGCAACTGATCGGCTATCTGGCCGCGCCGGAAAACAGCGAAGGTTTTGATGCGTTTATCACCGACTGCCGTAAACAGCATGACGCGCTGAAACTGCAGCTGGAACAGGGTCGCGATCGCCTGCTGGAGCTGAACTCCAACGGCGGCGAATCGGCTCAGCTACTGGCCAATGCCATCAGCGAGCAGGATAACGACACCGTTCTGGTGAACTTCGCGCTTAACCTGTTTGATATCGTTGGTATCAATCAGGAAGATCGCAGCGATAACCTGATTGTGCTGACCCCTTCCGACCACATGCTGGTGCCCGATTTCCCTGGCCTACCGGAAGATGGCTGCACCATCACCTTCAACCGCGATCAGGCGCTGTCGCGCGAAGATACCCAGTTCATTACCTGGGAACATCCGCTGATCCGCAACGGTCTGGATCTGATTCTGTCGGGCGATACCGGCAGCAGCGCACTGTCACTGCTGAAGAACAAGGCGCTGCCGGTGGGGACGCTGCTGGTCGAGCTGATCTATGTGGTTGAAGCACAGGCACCGAAGCATCTGCAACTGACCCGCTTCCTGCCGCCAACGCCAATCCGTCTGCTGATGGATACCAAAGGCACTAACCTGGCGGACAAAGTGGAGTTCGAAAGCTTTAACCGTCAGCTGAATGCGGTTAACCGTCATACCGCCAGTAAACTGGTGAATGCGGTGCAGCAGGATGTGCATGCGATTCTGACTCAGGGCGAAGAGAGCGTGGTCAGCGAAGCGCGTGCGGTGATTGATGCAGCGCGTGCCGAAGCGAACGAGAAGCTGGGCGCAGAACTCTCCCGTCTCAACGCGCTGAAAGCGGTGAACCCGAACATCCGTGACGATGAAGTCGAGGCGCTGGAAAGCAACCGTGAACAGGTGCTGGAAAGTCTCGATCAGGCCAACTGGCGTCTCGACGCGCTGCGCCTGATTGTGGTGACACACCAGTAAGCTCAGGGGCCGCATGGCCCCTTATTTTTGGAAAGCCCCATGGAACCTTACAATCCACCGCGTGAACCCTGGCTGCACATCCTTTATCAGGATGCGCACATCATGGTGGTGAACAAACCCAGCGGTCTGCTCTCGGTACCCGGTCGGCTGGACGAACATAAAGATAGCGTGATGACGCGGGTTCAGCGTGATTTCCCGCAGGCTGAATCTGTCCACCGACTGGATATGGCGACCAGCGGCGTGATGGTCGTGGCGCTGACTAAGGCTGCTGAGCGCGAGCTGAAACGACAATTCCGTGAGCGGGAGCCTTCCAAGACTTACGTGGCCTGCATCTGGGGTCATCCGGCGAAGGAAGAGGGATTGGTTGATCTGCCGCTAATTTGCGACTGGCCAAATCGTCCGAAGCAGATGGTCTGCTTCGAGACCGGCAAAGCCGCGCAGACGGAATATCAGGTGCTGGAATATCGTACGGATAACAGTGCGCGTGTTTCGCTGAAACCGATTACCGGCCGCTCACACCAGCTGCGGGTGCATATGCTGGCGCTGGGCCATCCGATTCTGGGGGATAACTTCTATGCGCATCCGGAGGCCAAAGCGATGGCGCCCCGTTTACTGCTGCATGCGGAGTCACTGACCATTACCCATCCGGCATTTGGTAACGCCATGACGTTTCGTCAGCCCGCCGATTTTTAAGGTTTACTGCTCGCCTGTCACCGTGGCCTCCTCTGTTGCAGAAGCGGCCACGGAACAGGGTGTTTACTTAAAGCCTTTCTCTTTGCGAATCAGATCGTACGCCGCCTGAATTTCCTGCGCTTTCTGCTTCGCCATCTCCATCATCTCTGGCGGTAACCCTTTCGCTACCAGCTTGTCAGGATGATGTTCGCTCATGAGTTTGCGGTAGGCGCGTTTGATGGTGGTGGCGTCATCGCTACTCTTCACACCCAGCACGCTACAGGCATCTTCCAGCGTTGGCCCGCGTTGCGCCTGCTGAAAACCGCCTGAACTGCGCTGACCACCGCCAAACTGCTGGCCACCTTCCATCATGCGCAGGAACTGATCGAACTGACCGCGCGAAATGCCCAGCTCTTCGGCAATCACATAGAGCACCTGTCGCTCATTAGGATGCAGTGAACCGTCGGCAAAGGCGGCCTGAATCTGGATCTCCAGGAACATCCGAATCAGATCAAACCGGCCAAAACAGGCGCTGCGCAGTTCACGCAGTTTGCTGCGTAACGGATAATCCGCCTGCTTGCCTTCGCGGAACGCGCGCTGGGCAGCCGTGCGAGAGTCACCGTGCAGTTGCATCCGCTCCATTAACAGCGAAGCAATCTGAATATCCGCTTCCGTGACGCGCCCTTTTGACTTGGTCAGATGGCCCATCACCTGAAAGGTGGTGCTGAAAAACAGCGTCTGTCGGGTCTGATTATTTGAGAAGTAAGCCTTGCCTTGCGCGCCGCGTACTTTGTCAATCATATGGCCAATGATCAAACCGATCACAATACCCCAAAAGCCTGCGCCGGAAAGTAATCCCACCGCCAGACCCACAACTTTTCCCCAGTAGCGCATAAACTCCTCAATTCGCCATGCTTGCGGCTGAAAATTGCATTATCATACCTGTCATTTATCTCAGCGCCTAACGGCAACGCTGACTGACCAGGATTAACACTGGCGCAACGCCGGGCAGTAAGTTAGTCTCTGACCCGATTGTCGGCATGATGCCAGTTTTCATGGAATTCTCGATACCGCGTATGAAAAAACATATACCTACCCTGCTGGCCACACTGATCGGCGCAGCCATTAGCCAGCAAGCCTTTGCCGACGATTTGATGTCGCAGTGTATGTTAGGCGTGCCGAGTTATAACCGCCCGCTGGTGAATGGCGATACGAATCAGATGCCCGTCACCATTCACTCCGACGCCGCCAAAGGGAACTATCCCAATGATGCGGTATTCACCGGTAATGTGAATATTGAGCAGGGCAACAGCCGTATGCAGGCGGATGAAGTCCAGCTTCATCAGCGTCAGCAGGAAGGCCAGACCGCGCCCGTACGTACCGTCGATGCGCTGGGTAATGTGCACTACGATGACAATCAGGTCATCCTGAAAGGTCCGAAAGCCTGGTCAAACCTCAACAGCAAAGATACCAACGTCTGGAATGGTCAGTACCAGATGGTAGATCGTCAGGGACGCGGCGTCGCAGATCAGATGAAGCTGCGCGGCGATAACCGCTACACCATTCTGGAAAACGGCACCTTTACCTCCTGTCTGCCCGGCTCCAACAGCTGGAGCGTAGTGGGTTCAGAGGTCATCCAGGATCGCGAAGAGGAAGTAGCGGAGATCTGGAACGCCCGCTTTAAGATCGGTTCCGTTCCGGTGTTCTACAGCCCCTATCTGCAGTTACCGATTGGCGATCGTCGCCGCTCCGGTTTCCTGATCCCGAATGCAAAATATGGCAGCAACAACGGCTTTGAGTTCACACTGCCCTATTACTGGAACATCGCGCCGCAGGCCGATGCGACCATCACGCCGCACTACATGAGTAAGCGCGGCATGCAGTTTGAAAACGAATTCCGTTATCTGACCACGCTGGGTGCAGGTCTGGTTGAATTCGACTACCTCGGCTCGGACAAACAGTACGATAACGACAAAGCGGTGCGTGGCATCGCCGAAAATGACAGCTCCGATCGCTGGCTGTTCTACTGGCGTCATGCCGGTGTCTATGACCAGAACTGGCGTTTCAACGCGGACTACACCAAGGTCAGCGATAAGTACTACTTCAACGATCTCGACTCGAAGTACTACAGCTCGACCGACAACTACGCCACGCAGAAATTCAGCATCGGCTATGCGGACACCAACTGGGATGCCACGCTCTCCACCAAAGATTTCCAGGTGTTCGGCGATACCACCAGCAATAACGTCTACCGCGCCATGCCGCAGCTGGACGTCAATCTCTATCAGAACGATATCGGCCCGTTTGATGGCCGGGTTTATGCCCAGGCGGTGAAGTTCACCAACGTCAGCAGCCGCTATCCCGAAGCGACCCGTTTACATGTTGAGCCAACGCTGAACCTGCCGCTGTCAAACGGCTGGGCCAGCCTGGATACCGAAGCGAAGTTCCTGGCGACCCACTATCAGCAGACTGACGTTGATTTCTATAACAACGCTGCCAATGGTCTCAGGGGTGATAAGAGCGGCGAACTGGATGAGTCTGTCAACCGCACCCTGCCGCAATTTAAAGTTGATGGTCGTCTGGTGTTTGACCGCGATATGAACTCGGCGGTGGGTTATACCCAGACGCTGGAACCGCGCGTGCAGTACCTTTATATCCCGTATCGTAATCAGAGCAATATCTATCCGTACGACTCAACGTTGCTGCAAACCGACTACACCGGTCTGTTCCGCGATCGTACTTATAGCGGCCTGGATCGCATCGCTTCCGCCAATGAAGTGGCTACCGGCGTCACCTCGCGTATTTATGATAACGATCTGGTTGAACGTTTTAACGTTTCTGTAGGTCAAATCTACTCGTTTACCCCTTCTCGTACTGGTGTGAATCAAACCAGTAAAGAAGATGATACCGGCAGCCTGATCTGGGCTGGCGATACATACTGGAAAATCAGCGATCGCTGGGGCGTCCGTGGTGGGCTGCAATATGACACCAAACTCGACAACGTCTCCCAGGGCAATACCGTACTGGAATACCGTCGTGATGCCGACCGCATGGTGCAGCTGAGCTACCGTTACAGCAGCCCGGAGTATGTTGCGACCGCGCTGAACGATAGCAGCCTGGTCACGAATCCTATCTACAAAAATGGGATTTCACAGGTTGGTACCACGGCCAGCTGGCCGATTGCCGACGCATGGTCTGTGGTAGGCGCTTACTACTACGATACCCGCAACACGCGTCCGGCTTCACAACTGGTTGGCCTGCAATACAGCTCATGCTGTTACGCTATCCGGGTCGGTTACGAACGCAAAATTAACGGTTGGGAAAACAACGACAGTAAGTATGACAACCAAATCTCATTCAACATTGAGCTGCGTGGTCTGAGTCCGAACTATGGCTTAGGCACCAACGATATGCTGCGTCAGGGCATTATCCCTTACCAGCCTGCTTTCTGATGTTGTGATGTTTGACAGGCAATCCCGCAGTGCGGAACCAACAATGGATAAAGTATGAAGAACTGGAGAATGCTGATTCTTGGTGTGGCAATCAGTGCCAACACCGCGTTCGCAGCACCACAAGTCGTTGATAAAGTTGCAGCCGTGGTCAATAACGGCGTGGTTCTTGAGAGTGACGTGGATGGCATGATGAGCACCGTTAAATCTCAGGCCCAGCAGGCTGGTCAGCAGCTGCCGGATGATAAAACGTTGCGCCATCAGATTCTGGAACGTCAGATCATGGACAACATCATTCTGCAGATGGGTGATAAAGCGGGAATTCAGATCAGCGACGAGCAGCTGGACCAGGCTATTCAGAACATCGCTGCGCAGAACAAGATGAGCCTTGATCAGCTGCGTAGCCGTCTGGCTTATGACGGCATGAACTACAGCGTGTATCGTTCTCAGATCCGCAAAGAGATGACTATCGCCGAAGTGCGCAACAACGAAGTGCGTCGTCGTGTCACGATTCTGCCGCAGGAAGTGGATACGCTTGCTACCCAGATCGGCTCTCAGAACAGCCAGGGTACTGAACTGAACGTCAGTCATATTCTGCTGCCGCTGCCGGAAAACCCGACGCAACAGCAGGTTGATGAGCAGGAAACGCTGGCGAAACAGCTGGTTGGCGAACTGAAAAATGGCGCTGACTTTGGCAAGATGGCCGTGACCTACTCTGCCGACTCCCAGGCGCTGAAAGGCGGCAACATGGGCTGGGGTAAAATCGAAGAGTTACCGACCCTGTTTGCTCAGGCACTCTCAAGCGCCAAAAAAGGCGATATCGTCGGGCCGGTGCGCTCTGGTGTGGGCTTCCACATCCTGAAAGTGAACGACCTGCGTGGCGAGAGCAAAAATGTCTCGGTCACCGAAGTCCATTCGCGTCACATTCTGCTGAAGCCATCGCCGATCCTGACAGACGATCAGGCACGCGCACAGCTGGAGCAGATTGCTAACGATATCCGCAGTGGCAAAACCACCTTTGCGGCGGCGGCTAAACAGTATTCTGACGATCCGGGTTCGGCGAACCAGGGCGGCGACCTCGGCTGGACCTCTCCGGAAGTCTTTGATCCGGCGTTCCGTGACGCGCTGCTGCGCCTGCAGAAAGGCCAGACCAGCCAGCCGGTTCACTCCTCTTTCGGCTGGCATCTGATTCAGCTGCTGGATACCCGTCAGGTGGATAAAACCGATGCGGCCCAGAAAGAGCGTGCTTACCGTATGCTGTTTAACCGTAAGTTCGCGGAAGAAGCACAGACCTGGATGCAGGAACAACGTGCCAGTGCCTACGTGAAGATTCTGGATGGCAATGCGCAGTAATGCCCGTGTGGTGATCACGCCCGGCGAACCTGCCGGGATTGGTCCCGATCTTACCGTTCAGCTGGCCCAGCAGTCGTGGCCGGTTGAACTGGTGGTCTGCGCCTCGCCTGCCCTGTTGCAGCAGCGTGCGGCGCAACTCGGTCTGCCGCTGACCCTGCGGCCCTACCAGCCTGGTGTGGCAGCCGAGCCACAGCAGGCGGGTACACTGACTATCCTGCCAATTGAAACGGCAGCGCCGGTCACACCCGGCGAGCTTTGCGTCGCCAACAGCGACTATGTGCTGGCCACGCTGACGCGCGCCTGCGACGGTTGTCTCGACGGTGAATTCGCTGCTCTGATTACCGGCCCGGTGCATAAAGGCGTGATTAACGATGCCGGCATCGCCTTTACCGGCCATACCGAATTCTTCGCCGATCGTGCAGGCGGCCATCGGGTGGTCATGATGCTGGCGACAGAAGAGCTACGAGTCGCACTGGCCACCACCCATCTGCCGCTGAAAGATGTGCCCGCTGCGGTAACCCGTGAATGTCTGCATGAAGTGATTACGATTCTGCATCGTGATCTGCAGCAGAAGTTTGCGATTGCCGAGCCGCATATTTACGTCTGTGGTCTTAACCCTCATGCCGGCGAAAGCGGTCACATGGGTCGGGAAGAGATCGAGACCATCACGCCGGCACTCAATGAACTGCGTAAGCAGGGCATTAATCTGACCGGCCCGCTGCCTGCGGATACCCTTTTCCAGCCCAAATATCTGCAATACGCCGATGCGGTGCTGGCGATGTATCACGACCAGGGCCTGCCGGTACTCAAATTTCAGGGGTTTGGCCGGGCGGTAAATATCACCCTGGGCCTGCCCTTTATCCGGACTTCAGTTGACCACGGCACCGCGCTTGAACTCGCTGGCCTGGGTCAGGCTGAACCGGGCAGCTTCATCACGGCGCTTAACCTCGCCATCACTATGATCAAGAGCAGTAATGAATAATCGCGTCCATCAGGGGCACTACGCCCGTAAACGTTTCGGGCAGAACTTCCTGAACGATCAGTACATTATCGACAGCATTGTCTCCGCCATCCATCCTCAGCGCGACGAAGCGCTGGTGGAGATCGGCCCAGGCCTGGGTGCCTTAACCGAGCCGGTAGGCGAACGCCTCGATAAATTAACGGTGATAGAGCTGGACCGCGATCTCGCTGCGCGTCTGGAAACGCATCCGTTCCTTGGCCCGAAACTGACTATCTTCCAGCAGGATGCCATGACCTTCGACTTCGCCGCACTGGCGCAGGAGAGAGGCCAGCCGCTGCGGGTATTTGGTAACCTGCCGTACAATATTTCGACCCCGCTGATGTTCCACCTTTTCAGCTATACTGGTTCGATCAAAGATATGCACTTCATGCTGCAGAAAGAGGTGGTTAATCGTCTGGTTGCCGGTCCGGGTAACAAAACCTACGGTCGTCTGACGGTGATGGCGCAGTACTACTGCCAGATCATTCCGGTGCTGGAAGTGCCTCCGCACTCTTTCACGCCACCACCGAAAGTGGACTCTGCCGTGGTGCGTCTGGTGCCGTATGCCGAGCCGCCGTATCCGGTCAGCGATGTGCGTATCCTGAGCCGTATTACCACTGAAGCGTTCGGCCAGCGTCGTAAAACGCTGCGCAACAGCCTGAGCCACATGGTGGCCGCCGGTGCGCTGGAAGAGTTATCCATAGATCCAACCCTGCGTGCCGAGAACGTCTCGGTGGCGCAATATTGTCAGCTGGCGAACTGGCTGGCGAATCATCAGGGAAAATCGCAGGAGTAAGTCATGAGTGAAACGGCCCGCGTCTCCGTCCATGTGCAAAGCCAGTACGTCGCCTCACAATCCTCACCGGATGATGATCGCTACGTCTTCGCCTATACCATTACGATACGCAATCTGGGCCGTTCCTCAGTGCAACTGCTGGGACGCTACTGGTTGATTACCAACGGTAACGGCCGCGAAACGGAAGTTCAGGGTGAAGGCGTGGTCGGTGAACAGCCGCTTATCGCGCCAGGCAATGAATTTCAGTACACCAGCGGTGCCGTGATCGAAACACCGATGGGCACCATGCAGGGGCACTATGTGATGGTCGACGAACAGGGCGACACTTTTCACGTAGAGATCCCGGTGTTCCGCCTCGCCATTCAGACCCACATTCATTGATTCACACGCTTTTTGCCCGTTAAGTCGGGCACCTTCCTGATGGATAAAACGTTATGAGCACATACCTGATTGGCGACGTTCACGGTTGCTACGATGAATTACGTGCATTGCTGCAACAGGTCGACTTCAATCCTGAACAGGATACCCTGTGGCTGACCGGCGACTTAGTGGCGCGCGGTCCTGGCTCACTGGAAGTATTACGCTACGTAAAATCGCTGGGCGATGCGGTGCGTCTGGTGCTGGGCAATCACGACTTGCATCTGCTGGCGGTCTACGCCGGCATCAGCCGTAACAAGCCTAAAGATCGCCTGACCCCGTTGCTGGAAGCGGATGATGCGGATGAGCTGATCAACTGGCTGCGTCGTCAGCCGCTGTTACAGGTTGATGAAGAGAAAAAGCTGGTGATGGGACACGCCGGTATCACGCCGCAATGGGATATTGAGACCGCGAAAAAGTGCGCGCGTGAAGTCGAAGCGGTTCTCGCCAGCGACAGTTATCCGCTGTTCCTGGATGCCATGTATGGCGACATGCCGAACAACTGGAGTGAGGATCTGACCGGCCTGGCGCGTCTGCGCTTCAGCACCAACGCCCTCACCCGCATGCGCTACTGCTTCCCTAACGGCCAGCTGGACATGATCTGCAAAGATGCCCCGGAATCGGCGCTTCCGCCGCTGAAACCCTGGTTTAACATTGAGGGGCCGGTCGCACGTGACTACACCATCGTCTTTGGTCACTGGGCCTCGCTGGAAGGCAAAGGCACGCCAGAGGGCATTATCGGGCTGGATACCGGCTGCTGCTGGGGCGGAACGCTGACCCTGCTGCACTGGGAGACACAACGCTATGTGGTGCAACCCTCTAATCGCGAAAAAGCCCTGGCCTCCAGCGACAGTCTGGCACCGCCCACGCTATAACGGCGATGCTGGCCATCAGGCCAGCATCCTGTTTTATGCGCCGATAATTCCGCCATCTTCACGGGTGATCATAATCACCGACGACCGCGGACGCGGACTGTTGTCTGGGAAGTGCGAGTCACCCTCTTCGCCGGGATGCTGCACATTCACGAACAGCGTTTTGTAATCGGGCGTGAAGGTAATACCGGTCAGCTCGCACGATTTTGGACCGACCATAAACCGGCGGATCTCGCCACTATCAGGATCACCCACCAGCATCTGATTATTCCCCTGCCCCTGATAATCCTCTTTGTTGCTGTATTTGCCATCGGTCAGGATCCATAACCGCCCCTGCGCATCAAACCCCAGCCCATCCGGACTGTTAAAGGTATTCTCAGCGGTGATGTTCGGTGTGCCACGATAGATCCCCTCAGGATGCGCTATCGGGTTGCCACACAGCGCATAGATATCCCACTCAAACGTCTGCGCGGTAGCATCGCCTTTCTCATCCCAGCGAATAATCTGACCGTAGATATTTTTTGGCCGCGGATTCGCTGCATTGACCGGCATGCCTTCATTTCCGCGCTTGTTGTTGTTGGTCAGGGTGCAGTAGGCACGGCCGTCATGCGGGTTAACCGCAATCCACTCCGGCCGGTCCATTCGCGTTGCGTTGACCACATCTGCCGCGGCACGCGCATTGATCAAAACATCTGCCTGGCTATTGAATCCCTTTTCAGCGGTGAGTCCATTTTCGCCCCACTTCAGCGCCAGCCAGCGCCCGGTGCCTTTAAGCGGCGTGCCCTGAGCATCGCCGTTGAACTGCGCCACATAGAGCGTGCCCTTATCAAGCAGTCCGTGATTGGCTTTAGCATCATCCGGAGTGACCTTGTCATCTGAGACAAATTTATAGATATACTCGCCGCGCTCGTCGTCGCCCATATAAACCACCAGCTGGCCGGTTTTCGCGACCGTCACGGCGGCATTCTCGTGCTTGAAGCGGCCCAGCGCGGTCCGCTTTACCGGCACGGAGTGAGGATCGAAAGGATCGATTTCGACAATCCAGCCGTGACGGTTGAATTCGTTGGGATTTTTTGCGATATCGAAGCGCGGATCAAAGTCGGCCCAGTTGCGCTCAGGTTCGGCGGCATTCAGGGTATAGCGCTTCTGCTGTGGTGTCGGCGTAAAGTCCGCCTGATGGGTACCAAAGTAGGTGTCGTAGTTCTCTTCACAGGTGAGATAGGTGCCCCACGGCGTTTTGCCGTTGGCGCAGTTACCAAAGGTGCCCAGGACATGCATTCCCTGCGGATCGGCGGCAGTCTGCAGCGCTTTATCCCCCGCTGCCGGACCGGAGAAGCGCATCGGGGTATTGGCGGTAATGCGGCGGTTATAGTCAGAAGGACGTACCACCTGCCAGCGATTGTCCTCACCTCGTTTGACTTCAACGATGGAGATACCGTGCGCCGCCTGCGACTTTTTGACATCTTCCAGGCTGGTCGCTTTACTGCCGCCGTGGGCGAACAGCGTCGGCTCATTCACATATTCATTGTTAATCGCCATCACGCCGCGATGGTCATTAATCGCGAAGAAGCTCATACCGTCGTTGTTGTCACCGAACTGCTTTTCCTGGTCTTCGGCGCTGTTGTTGCCCTGCGGATCAAACGCGGCTGCGCCATTCACCAGCGGATCACCCCAGGAGATCAACACGTCGGCGCGATAGCCAGGGGCCACCACAATCTCATCGGCCGTGGACGCGGCAATCGCCTGAAAGCCCAGCAGTGGACTGCCCGCAGGCTTCTCCTGCGCCAGTGCACTGCCCGAGAGCGTCAGGCCGCCGCTGAGAAAGCCGGTCAGGCCGATAGCACCGGAACCGGCAAGGAATTTACGACGCAGTGGATCAGGCAGGCGGTCAGTGCTTAATGCGGAGAGTTCGATTTTCATTAGTGATTGCTTCCTTTGTGTCGATCCCAGAAAAGAAGCAATGCTAATGAATAAAGATGACAGCCAGGTTACAGCCCGGCAGGGGTGGGATTAGCGACGACGGTCAAGGATCTCAAAGCAGTAGCTGTGGGAATTTTGCTCGTCAGCGTCGTGGAATTCGCTGAACGTTGACTGCCACTCATCCGGCTCGTAATCCGGGAACTGCGTATCACCTTCGACTTCCGCATCAATGTGCGTCAGATAGAGACGATCGGCACGCTTCAGCATCTGCTCATAGACGCGGCCACCGCCAATCACCATGATCTCTTCAGCGTCACCGGCTGCCTGTAACGCCTCATCCAGCGAAGTGACCCAGGTAACGCCTTCGGTGGTGCCCGGCTGGCTGCTGACCACGATATTCAGTCGGCCAGGTAACGGACGGCCAATAGATTCAAAGGTCAGTCGGCCCATAATCACCGGTTTCTTCAGCGTATGGCGCTTGAACCACGCCAGATCTGCAGGCAGGTCCCACGGCATGGCGTTCTCCATTCCAATAATGCGATCTGCTGCTAATGCCGCGATAAGACTAATCATGTTAACCACTCACTGAAAAAAATTGGCGCCATGATACGTAAAGGTGAAACTTTCGTCGATAGGGGGAAAGGTCTAATTGCGTAAAGCTTTTCATGACGTCGTTTTTCACGGCCTGTGCAGCGTTTTTCACCGCCTAATCGCGTCAGTTTGCCGCAGCTCGCCAGCGATCGGCCTCAGGCTGGCACAAAAGTCGTGCGCAAAAGAAAACGGCTCCCGGAGGAGCCGTCAGGGTTATCAGAAGTCGTAGCGCAGACGCACCAGATTCATATCACCCAGGTTATCGGTGCTGGAGGTAAACACATGTTCGTAATCGACACGGAAACCGTAGTCGAGGAACAGCACCACACCCAGACCGTTGTCGATGCGCTGATAATCACGGCCTGTCGCATACTCAATGCGATCGCCCATGACATATGGCTGTACCGCTTTCAGACCATACTGCCCCACCGGAATCTTGTAACCGGCGAAATATTCAATGCCCCACGCGTCGCCGGCAAAGTAGTCATGCACATCTTTGCGTTTGGTGGTCATGAAGTTCTCATACCAGCCACCGCCGGCTGACAACGTCCAGTTACCTGGAGTCCAGCTCAGCGCGGTGCCGTAAATGTTCTGATCGTAATCGCGGCTGTCGCCGTTGTTCGGGTTACGCATCGCCGCGCGGGTGTAGTTCCACGCAGTGCCCCAGCTCAGATCGTCCGTGATGTGGTAGTCCACACCCAGCGAGCCGCCGCCTTTGCGCTTATAGCGCAGGCCGTTGCCTGGCAGATACTCGTTATCTTCGAACAGATAAGAGGCGTAAAGATCCGCATCGCCGAAGCTGTTTTTATACTTCAGCTGTTTGCGTGAGCGGTAAGATCCGTCGTAGTCGCCATTGATCCCGTTACCCGGAGCCTGGCCGACCATGTCGTAATCCCAGATATCGGTCTTGGCGCCCACGGTATCGTAATAGACACTGTTCTGCTGACCAAAGGTAAGCTGGCCCCAGGTTTTGCTTTTCAGACCGGTGTAGAGCTGACGACGCGTGGTGTTATTGGCACCGTCCGCATAGTGACGATCCCAGCTGAAGACCGCCGGGACGTTAACGCCCAGTTCGTAGTAGCTGATCCAGCTGACGTCATCAAACAGGTAGTAGTCAGCGCCGAAACGGAAACGGGTGCCGCCATCAAAACCGTCGCGCTTGTAGGATTTATCATCCACGCCGGTCTGATGATTGAACTGAGCACGAATGCTACCGCCAAAAGTAAAGTTAAGACGGCTAAGCGGATCGCCTGCCTGCGGATCCTGTTTTAACAGGGTAATTTCCGCCTGGCTGGCGAAAGGAAGAATTGCCATCAGTGCAGCCACTGCACTCAGAGAAAAAGTACGCATTTTCATTTTTTATTTATGTCCTGATACGCTCCAGTGATGAGCGGCAGGCATAGTACTGACGAAAAATCCGCACAGGAAGTGTTTATATTATAAATTTGTGCGAACCGGCCTTATTCGCACCTATAGCTAAAAAATTAAGCCAAATCAGTCACTTTAACGCAAACTCTTTGCTTTCCCTGGACCCTGTTTTCGGATTATCGCCAATAAGATGGTCAAAAAAAAACGGCTCCCGCAGGAGCCGTTTTTCACATTACATCGCCTTACATCGCCTTGATCTGGGCATGCATCTCCTGAACGGAGATAACCTGTTCCGTCGGGTCAGCATTCAGCGCCATCGCGGTGGCGAAGCCGCCGTTCAGCGTGGTGTCGTAGTGCACTTTATACTGCAGAGCACTACGGCGAATCAGTTTCGAATCTTCAATCGCCTGACGACCCGCCGTGGTATTGACGATGTAGCTATACTCGCCATTCTTCAGACGGTCCTGAATGTGCGGACGCCCTTCGTGCACCTTGTTCACCAGGCGCGGATTGATGCCCGCTTCGCCCAGCACGACCGCCGTGCCGTGAGTCGCATCCAGTTCGAAACCAAACTTCTGCAGCTTAGCGGCCAGGTCGACAATACGTTTCTTGTCGCCTTCACGCACCGACAGCAGCGCACGGCCCGACTTCTTCATGTTGCTCTGTGCGCCCAGCATCGCTTTAGAAAACGCCTCAGCGAAGGTGCGGCCCACGCCCATGACTTCACCGGTAGAGCGCATTTCTGGCCCCAGAATCGGGTCAACGCCCTGGAACTTGTTAAACGGCAGCACCACTTCTTTGACAGAGTAGTAAGGCGGAATCACCTCTTCAGTGACGCCCTGCTCTGCCAGCGTTTTGCCTGCCATCACGCGCGCGGCAACTTTCGCCAGCGGGACACCGGTCGCTTTAGAGACGAACGGCACGGTACGCGCCGCGCGAGGGTTAACTTCGATCAGGTAGACTTCGTTGTCTTTCACCGCGAACTGGACGTTCATCAGGCCACGAACGTTCAGCTCAAACGCCAGCTTCTCAACCTGCTGGCGCATCACATTCTGAATCTCCTGACTCAGGGTGTAGGCCGGCAGTGAACAGGCGGAGTCACCGGAGTGAACGCCAGCCTGCTCGATGTGTTCCATGATGCCGCCAATCAGCACCCGCTCGCCGTCGCAAATCGCATCAACATCCACTTCGACCGCATCATCCAGGAAGCGATCCAGCAGCACCGGTGCATCGTTGGAAACCGAGACCGCCGTCTGGAAGTAGCGCTTGAGGTCGATCTCGTCGTAGACGATCTCCATGGCACGGCCACCCAGCACATAAGAAGGACGCACCACCAGCGGATAACCCAGGCCCGCGGCTTTCTCAACCGCCTGCTCCAGTGTCGCCACCGTGGCGTTGGCGGGTTGCTTCAGGTTCAGGCGATCAACCGCCTGCTGGAAACGTTCACGGTCTTCAGCACGGTCGATGGAATCCGGGCTGGTGCCGATGACCGGTACGCCTGCGGCTTCCAGCGCACGCGCCAGTTTCAGCGGAGTCTGACCGCCATACTGCACAATCACACCTTTTGGCTGCTCAATGCGCACAATCTCCAGCACATCTTCCAGCGTGACCGGCTCGAAGTAGAGGCGATCAGAGGTGTCGTAATCGGTCGAGACTGTTTCCGGGTTACAGTTGACCATAATGGTCTGGTAACCATCTTCACGCAGCGCCAGGGCGGCGTGAACGCAGCAGTAGTCGAACTCGATTCCCTGACCGATACGGTTTGGCCCACCGCCCAGAATCATGATTTTTTCGCGATCCGGACTTGGATTGGCTTCGCACTCCTCCTCATAGGTGGAGTACATGTAGGCGGTGTCTGTCGCGAACTCTGCGGCGCAGGTATCCACACGCTTATAAACCGGGTGCAGGTTAAACTGCTGACGCAGCTTGCGGATTTCGCTCTCTGCCACGCCCGCCAGTGTTGCCAGCCGTGCATCAGCAAAGCCTTTACGCTTCAGGGCGCGCAGGAACGTCTCATCCAGGCTATTAACCCCTTCACGGGCAACCTGCTCTTCCAGCCGCACCAGTTCTTCGATCTGCACCAGGAACCAGCGGTCAATATTGGTCAGGTTGAACACGCCATCCACTGACATGCCGGCACGGAAGGCGTCCGCGATGTACCAGATGCGGTCTGAACCGGCATCTTTCAGCTCACGGCGGATGCGGGTTAATGCTTCCGGGTCGTCGAGGTGGACTTTCGGGTCGAAGCCGTTAGCGCCTACTTCCAGGCCGCGCAGCGCTTTCTGCATGGATTCCTGGAAAGTACGACCAATTGCCATCACTTCCCCGACCGACTTCATCTGCGTGGTCAGGCGATCGTTGGCACCGGCAAATTTTTCGAAGTTGAAACGCGGGATCTTGGTGACAACGTAGTCGATGGAAGGCTCGAACGAGGCTGGCGTTAAACCGCCGGTGATATCATTCATCAGCTCGTCGAGGGTATAGCCGACCGCCAGTTTGGCCGCCACTTTAGCAATCGGGAAACCGGTCGCTTTGGAGGCCAGCGCCGAGGAGCGTGACACGCGCGGGTTCATCTCAATGACAATCAGTCGGCCATCTTTCGGGTTAACCGAGAACTGCACGTTGGAGCCACCGGTTTCAACACCGATCTCACGCAGTACCGCCAGCGAGGCGTTACGCATGATCTGATACTCTTTGTCGGTCAGCGTCTGGGCAGGTGCCACCGTGATGGAGTCACCGGTGTGGATCCCCATCGCATCGAAGTTTTCAATTGAGCAGACGATGATGCAGTTGTCGTTTTTATCGCGCACCACTTCCATCTCATACTCTTTCCAGCCAATCAGCGACTCATCAATCAGCAGCTCATTCGTCGGTGAAAGGTCCAGACCGCGTTCGCAAATCTCTTCAAACTCTTCGCGGTTGTAGGCGATGCCGCCACCGGTTCCGCCCATAGTAAATGAGGGACGGATAATGCAGGGGAAACCGACATCTTCAGCCACGGCCAGCGCTTCTTCCATGGTGTGCGCAATGCCGGAGCGCGCGGTATCCAGACCGATGCTTTTCATCGCCACGTCGAAACGACGACGATCTTCTGCTTTGTCGATCGCATCAGCCGTTGCGCCGATCATGGTGACGCCAAACTCTTCCAGCACGCCATGACGTTCCAGCTCCAGCGCACAGTTCAGCGCTGTCTGACCGCCCATGGTCGGCAGTACCGCGTCCGGGCGCTCTTTTTCGATGATTTTGCGCACCACTTCCCAGTGAATCGGCTCAATGTAAGTCGCATCAGCCATTTCCGGGTCGGTCATGATCGTCGCCGGGTTGGAGTTCACCAGAATGACGCGGTAACCCTCTTCACGCAGCGCTTTACACGCCTGCGCACCGGAATAGTCAAATTCGCAGGCCTGGCCGATCACAATCGGACCGGCACCAAGAATCAGGATGGATTTTAGGTCTGTACGTTTTGGCATGAATTAGCTCCTGATTACTTCGCTTGCAGACGGAATGCGTCAATCAATTCAATAAAGTGGTCAAACAGCGGCGCAGCATCGCCTGGGCCCGGGCTCGCTTCCGGGTGTCCCTGGAAGCTGAATGCGGGCTTGTCAGTGCGGTGAATGCCCTGCACGGTTTTATCGAACAACGAAATGTGAGTAACACGCAGGTTAGCGGGAAGATTGTTCTCATCGACCGCAAAACCGTGGTTCTGCGCGGTGATCATCACGCGATTGTTATCGAGATCTTTCACCGGATGGTTGCCGCCGTGGTGGCCCAGCTTCATCTTCACGGTCTTAGCCCCGCTGGCCAGCGCCAGCAGCTGATGACCCAGACAGATTCCAAACACCGGGATCTCTGTTTTCAGGAAGGCCTGAATCGCGCTGATGGCGTAGTCGCACGGCTCCGGGTCGCCAGGACCGTTGGAGAGGAAGATGCCATCCGGATTAAGCTTCAGTACTTCTTCGGCAGGCGTCTGTGCCGGAACGACGGTCAGACGACAGCCGCGATCGACCAGCATCCGCAGAATGTTGCGCTTGGCACCGTAATCGTAAGCCACCACATGGTAAGGCAGTGATTCAGCGTCGGCCTGCTCTGGCAGCCCTCCCTCCAGCGTCCAGCTGCCCTGCTGCCAGCTATAGGTCTCAGTGGTGCAGACCTCTTTCGCCAAATCCATCCCTTTCAGTCCCGGGAACGCCTGAGCTTTTTGCAGCGCCAGCGCGGCATCCGGATTATCGCCCGCAATGATGCAGCCGTTTTGCGCACCTTTCTCACGCAGCAAGCGCGTCAGCTTGCGGGTATCGATATCGGCAATCGCCACGATGTTGTTGCGCTGCAGGTAGGCGGATAAGCCCTCTTCACTACGGAAGTTGCTGGCAATCAGCGGCAGGTCACGGATAACCAGGCCCTGCGCATGAATCTGGCTGGATTCTTCGTCGGCGGCATTGGTTCCGACATTACCGATATGGGGATAAGTGAGAGTAACGATTTGGCGGGAATAGGAAGGATCAGTGAGGATTTCTTGATAACCGGTCATTGAGGTATTGAAAACGACTTCTCCCACTGCCGACCCTGTTGCCCCGATGGCCCGACCGTGGAATTGGGTTCCGTCTTCCAGAACCAAGAGCGCTGACTTAATCAAAACATCCTCCAGGGAATAAACAGTCACAATATCTGCATATTAATTCAAAATAGCCGCCTGAATCAATGCAAAAACCGCCTGAATTGTCGATTTTTGGCAAATTGCGCGCATTCTAATGATCGCCCTGGCCATTGTCTACCCTGCGGCGGGATTTTTTCACCCTTATCTGCCTTCTGAGGAAAATAACGGGCATAAGCAGCAAAAAGAGAGGAAAACTCGGTGGAATAATCGTTTGCCAGGCAGCGTAAAAGCAAAACAGAAGCAGCGCGGCCTTTATTTTTGACCAAATGGTCAAAAATAGCATCCGGCAGAGCAAATAAATGAAGAAAACAGGAAAAAACAGAAGTCAGAGATAAATTTATATCGGTAAGGCAGATTTCAGGTAAAATTAAGGGCAATGAAAACATTGCCCCTTTTCAATCAAGCGATTATCGATTGAAACAACCACATCACGATGGTTCACAACACTTACAACATCGACAAATCCAGCACATCCCGCATATCAAACAGGCCAGATTTCTTATCTTTCAACCATAAAGCGGACTTAACCGCGCCATTTGCAAAGGTCATACGGCTTGAAGCCTTGTGGGTTATCTCTACGCGCTCGCCAATATCTGCAAACATCGCAGTATGCTCACCGACGATGTCGCCCGCGCGTACTGTTGCAAAACCGATGCTCTGCGGCTGGCGTTCGCCGGTGTGGCCCTCACGCGTATAGACCGCATGCTCATCCAGTTTCCACTGCATCGCATCGGCAATCGCCTCACCCATCGCCAGCGCGGTTCCGGAGGGCGCATCCACTTTATGGCGGTGGTGCGCTTCAACGATCTCAATATCTGCGTACTCCCCCATCACTTTGGCAGCCTTCTCCAGCAGCTTCAGCACCAGGTTAACCCCCACGCTGAAGTTAGCGGCGAACACAATGGGGATATCTTCTGCCGCGGCACGAATGGCCGCTTTGCCTGCTTCATCAAAACCGGTGGTGCCGATCACCATCGCTTTGCCCTGCTCACGGCAGATCGCCATATACTCCAGCGTGCCTTCCGGGCGGGTGAAGTCGACCAGCACATCAAAATCGTTAATCACCGCGCGTAAATCGTCAGCGATGATGATGCCATTTTTTCCGATGCCCGCTAATTCACCAGCGTCGCTGCCGGTCAGCGATGAGCCCGGGCGAGCCAGTGCCGCACCCAGTTCAGCGCCTTCTGCCTGCTGCGTCGCCTGAATCAGATTACGGCCCATACGGCCCGGCGCGCCCACAATAGCAATGCGGATTGTGTTCATATTTATTCATTCCTAAAACAAAACTATGCATCCAAAGCGTCATCAGGTTAACGATGAGTTAACAGTCACGCCACTATTAATCCGTGATAATAAGAATTTTATGCCAGCCGCCCGTGATTATCAGTAAAAGCAATCACCGCAGCAAATAACGACTTTTTTTGTCAGATTCAAAAAACAAAAAAGGCCGAACAGAGTCGGCCTTTTTATCAGTAATATCGCAGAGTTACTGCACGTTACGCACTTCGACACGCAGCTCTTTGGGCACTTCGAAGACAATATTCTCTTCACGGCCAATCAGCTCAATTGCCGCTTCGCCGCCCAGTTCACGCAGCCGCTGGATCACCTGCTGCACCAGAATATCGGGCGCTGACGCGCCTGCGGTGACGCCGATGCAGGCCACGCCTTTTACCCACTCTTCCTGAATATCATCCGCAGAGTCGATCAGCTTCGCCAGCTTACCGGCACGCTGAGCCAGCTCAGCCAGACGGTTAGAGTTAGAGGAGTTCTTCGACCCCACCACCAGCACCACTTCCGCATCTTTAGCCAGAGTACGAACCGCTTCCTGACGGTTGGTGGTGGCGTAGCAGATATCATCTTTACGCGGCCCGATAATCGCCGGGAAGCGCTGACGCAGAGCATCAATGATGTCAGAGGTGTCGTCCACCGACAGCGTGGTCTGCGTCATGAAGCTCAGATTGTTTTCGTCTTTCACTGTCAGTCTGAAGACATCTTCCGGTGACTCCACCAGATACATGCCGCCATTAGGGTTGTTGTACTGCCCCATGGTGCCTTCAACTTCCGGATGACCCGCATGACCAATCAGTATTGCCTCAACGCCTTTACGGCTGGCGCGAGCCACTTCCATATGCACCTTGGTCACCAGCGGACAGGTAGCGTCAAACAGCATAGTCAGATTGCGCGCTTTGGCTTCGGCACGCACCGCCTGAGAAACACCGTGCGCGGAGAAGATCAGAATCGCGTTATCCGGCACTTCACTGATCTCTTCAATGAAGATGGCACCGCGCTCACGCAGGCTGTTTACCACGTAACGGTTATGCACCACTTCGTGACGGACATAGATTGGCGCGCCATACATCTCCAGCGCGCGCTCAACAATACTGATGGCACGATCAACGCCAGCGCAGAAGCCGCGCGGATTAGCTAACAGGATTTGCATCGTTGGCCTCCAGTGCGGGATCGATTTCCAGCACCTCTACATCAAACTGAATACGACGACCTGCCAGCGGATGGTTGAAATCCACAGTGATAGAGTCACCAGAGATTTCACGGATCACGCCAGGCATTTCACTGCCGCCCATGCCGCTGAACAGCATGATGGCTCCCACTTCCGGCTCACCCGCATCGATAAAGTCCCGACGCGAGAAATACTGGATCAGGTCAGGGCTGACGCCGCCAAAGGCGTCGTCCGGTTCCAGGGTAAACTGTTTAGTTTCACCCGCTTTCAGCCCCAGCAGTGCCTGCTCAAGTGCCGCAGAGAGGCTGCCATCACCGAGACGGAACAGCGCGGGCTTGCCGTTTGCACGGGTCGATTCCGCCGTCGAGCCATCTTCCAGCTTCAGCGTAAAATGCACCAACACCGCGCTTTCG